>JAESFM010000020.1_pt1 | contig 128416 bp, 119 predicted proteins | sample 9266171 | NCBI WGS metagenome assembly JAESFM01 (sample SAMN14505069, study PRJNA617099) | algae metagenome | isolation source: Hassallia sp. WJT32-NPBG1 and co-occurring heterotrophs from well developed... | place: USA: Mojave Desert, Joshua Tree National Park, California | collected 2006-06-22 | reverse complement strand
AAAAGCCTTGCAAATCGACCCAAACTATGCAAATGCTCACAATAACCTGGGGTTTGCGCTGAATAAGCAAGGCAAACTAGAAGAAGCGATCGCCTCCTATCAAAAAGCCTTGCAAATCGACCCAAACTATGCAAATGCTCACAATAACCTGGGGTTTGCGCTGAATAAGCAAGGCAAACTAGAAGAAGCGATCGCCTCCTATCAAAAAGCCTTGCAAATCGACCCAAACAATGCAAGTGTTCACTATAACCTGGGGTCTGCACTGCAAAAGCAAGGCAAACTAGAAGAAGCGATCGCCTCCTATCAAAAAGCCTTGCAAATCGACCCAAACAATGCAACTGCTCACTTTTTCTTGGGGTCTGCACTGCAAAAGCAAGGCAAACTAGAAGAAGCGATCGCCTCCTATCAAAAAGCCTTGCAAATCGACCCAAACTATGCAACTGCTCACAATAACCTGGGGTCTACGCTGTACAATCAAGGCAAACTAGAAGAAGCGATCGCCTCCTATCAAAAAGCGTTGCAAATCGACCCAAACGATGCAGATGTTCACAATAACCTGGGGTCTGCACTGCAAAAGCAAGGCAAACTAGAAGAAGCGATCGCCTCCTATCAAAAAGCCTTGCAAATCGACCCAAACAATGCAAGTGTTCACTATAACCTGGGGTCTGCACTGCAAAAGCAAGGCAAACTAGAAGAAGCGATCGCCTCCTATCAAAAAGCCTTGCAAATCGACCCAAACTTAGCAACTGCTCACGATAACCTGGGGTATGCACTGCAAAAGCAAGGCAAACTAGAAGAAGCGATCGCCTCCTATCAAAAAGCCTTGCAAATCGACCCAAACGATGCAGATGTTCACTTTTTCTTGGGGTTTGCACTGTCTGATCAAGGCAAACTAGAAGAAGCGATCGCAGAACTGGAAATAGCTGTTTGCCTCGATCCTAGTAACACTGTGATTCGTGACAACTTAGAGATTTATAGGAATAAGAAGAAGGGTTTTTGGGGGCGTTTATTTGCTTAGTAGAATATTCTCAGTTTTATTCATCTAAACGATGTGCAATCATCTCAATATGCTTGAATACTTTCTCGTTTGAGTCATTCACTTATTCATTTTGATGTTTTGGGTAAGCAAAAAGGCATATTGCTTTCTCAAAATGCTTGAATGCTTTCTCATTTCAGTAAATCACGCATTCATTTTGGTGTTTTGGGTAAGCAAAAAGGCATATTGCTTTCTCAAAATGCTTGAATGCTTTCTCATTTCGGTAAATCACGCATTCATTTTGATGTTTTGGGTAAGCAAAAAGGCATATTGCTTTCTCAAAATGCTTGAATGCTTTCTCATTTCGGTAAATCACGCATTCATTTTGGTGTTTTCCGCAAGCAAAAAGGCATATTGCTTTCTCAAAATGCTTGAATGCTTTCTCATTTCGGTAGATCACGCATTCATTTTGGTGTTTTCCGCAAGCAAAAAGGCATATTGCTTTCTCAAAATGCTTGAATGCTTTCTCATTTCGGTAAATCACGCATTCATTTTGGTGTTTTCCGCAAGCAAAAAGGCATATTGCTTTCTCAAAATGCTTGAATGCTTTCTCATTTCAGTAGTTCACGCATTTTGTCTTTTTTTTTGAATTTTGAATTTTGAATTGGAGCGTAAAGCCTTCTCTTCGAGAGGCTTCGCCAACGGCATAGCTTCGCTTACCGCGCAGCGTCTCTGAAAGAGAAGCGACTTGACAAATTTAGATGCTTAGAAAAAGGCGATAATTTAAAAGACGATAAAATTTTGAGGCAATGACAACAGCACTTACTCCGTCCCTTACCCTGGAAGAATTCCTCAAGTAGAGACTGACAAGAGTAGGACACTTAAGTGTCCTACCTTAACTTAAATCTCTGGTTCACTTAAGCGAGTGGTGGGACGACTTTGGGAGAAGTCTTGAACAACTTGTACAACACAAACTAAAGCTAGTAACCCGATGACTGCAATCGGTAACAAAGATGAACCAAAAATTGCGATCGCCAACACAACGGGAACAGCCCCAATTCGATATTTGGCACGGATTTTGCAGTACCGAATAACTCCCAAGCGGTGGAGAATACCTAATGTTAACCAGCACAAAGCTACCGAGCCACAAATTAACCAGCGGACTGCATGGGGTAAAGCTATTTGCTGCTCGCTCAGTAATACTTTTTCTACACCAACTCCAGTTGCAGCAATGCCAATCACTAGCGGTAGATGAGTGTAGAGCCAGATAGTCATCGGACCGACTTTTCCTTCTGTCCGTGCTTTTTTAATAGGTGTGCCACCAAGGTTATCAAAGTAAACCCACCAGAAACTAAAAGCAATACCTGAACCGAAGAAAGCAGCGATCGCACTCAAAACATCCCATTTCTGCTCAGAAACACCATCAACTACGGCAATAATAGCTTCACCCAAAACAATTATCGTAAAAAGTCCGAAACGCTCCGGTAAGTGCGAGGGGTGAGGGGGTAATTGTATTTGTAACTTGCTGCATATCAGCGGTGTGGCAAAATCAATAATTAGTCCCAAAACCCAAAATCCAAACCGCCAAGGAATCGGTAGAAATGCGGATACTAGCCAACATAAAGCAGCAAGAGCAAAACCTGTAGCATAAAAATTTGTCAAAATTCGCGCTGCCGGGATGTGCATTCCCGCACGGATATATTCCGCGACAAGTACAGCACGACCGAGAGCGTAACAAAGAGCGAAACCAGCCGAACTATCACTTAAACCGTGGTGTATATTGATAGCCAATGCAGCCGCTGCCAGCATCTGTAAACCAGTCAGCAGCCGATGTCCCACATCATCGCTATCAAAGCGGTTAGCGTACATTGTACTGCCAATCCATGACCACCAAACCGGTATAAACAAAACAACAAAGCCAAAAAAACCTGAGAAAGTGACATCATCATGGAGATTGTGTGCCAGTTGAGAAACTGCAACTACAAATACCAAATCATAAAAAAGTTCCAGCCAAGTAGCGCGACGTTCTTCTTCGGTTTCTTCACCAATGCGTAATCTTGGAGGTTGTAGAAAATTTGCCATACTGCTAAACGTGATTTGTGTTTATTCTGTGTCAGATTTATCTAGTTTGTAAGTCTGTAGTAAATATTCTCCATTGAAATGAATCAGATGAGTAGCATCTTCAGCAACCCAGACATCTGTTTCCCAAGCAATTTCAGCCAAATACTCCACAATAGCCTTACGGCTGAGAAACGTCGTTACCATTACAAGAGGAATTTTTGTATTCTTAGATCTTGCACCTGGAAATATGAATGTCAAGTCCGTGACTACGTGCAAGAGGAATCATTTGTTCAATATCAAGTAAAAGAAGAGACACTAATAATTGTGGGAAGATAAATTCTCGTGCTGTTTGTGCAGCTTCACCCCAATCCGGTAAACCATGTAACTGAGTTGATAAATAAGCCCAGTGAGCCAAAATATAAGCAATCAGTGACAGCACCAACCAACGGTAAACACCCAAAAGCGTTCCCTGGCCAAAGCGATGTAACCCAAACCGATGCTTCGCGGTCTTAAACCAACCCTCAATCTGCCAACGGCGTTTCCCCCACCAAGTAATAGTGCTGGCTTTGAGAGGTCTGGTAGAGAGAACAAATCGTTTTTCGAGTTTGCCATCACGTTTGAGGTAATACCAGGAAACTGAGACAGGAAACTTCAAACCCACTAAACGTACTTGCTGACCACGTTTGTGCAGATGTTTCAGGCATCGGCCATCGGCAAGCAAGCGATCATAACGCACACCTGTAATCACATGATATTTGAGCTTGCGTATCCCATGCAAAAACTCCACACTACCAAATGCGGTATCAGCCAAAATCATTACTTGAAAGTGTTTGGTTAATGATTTGGGCAAGCATGAAACCAGTTTTAGTCCCAACTTTGCGGATGAGTGCGTACCTTTGCCTCTCCAAATACGAAAACTCCACGGCACACGCCATCGTCCAACGACCAGATATAGCACTACCAGATGCAACCCTCGTTTGCCATTGTAAACCGAGATTAAATGCTCGAACGGTTTAAATTTTCCAGTTTTTGCGAGAGTGGTTAGGTCAATGATGACTTGTAACATTGGTCTGCGCCCAAGGGGACATTCAGACAAGATTTGCTTAAGTACATAGTTACGAGTCGTACGAATCAGCTTTCGGGTTGACCACGGATAAATATTGAGAAACCTACTCAAGGCGCTGGCTGATTTGGTTTGACTGTGCTGCGGTAAAGGATGCCCTTGCGCCTCTAAAAACAATATGCACCAAGGCTTGATGTTTTCTATTTGTCTTAGGATACTGAATATAACCTTGAGATAAATTCACCGGATAAATTAAAGGAACAGTATTTTCTTCCGGTATTAAACGCAGATATTCTTTTACCCTAAAATCTACTACACGTCCAGTTGATACTGTCAATCCGAGGTCTTTCAAAGTGCAGGTAAAATTCGCCATTTGTTGAACGACCTGCTGACTAAAAGTATCTGGAATAATATGAATAAATTGTTCTGAGTCGTTAGGATGAACTATTTCTGTATAAGATAAGGAGTTTGACATAACAAAATCGTCATCAGCACTTGAACTTGTGCTGATGAGTACATTATCAAACTTTTGCTTTTGTTTTATAGCATGAATGATAACTGTTTCCTGCAAAACTTCATCATCGCTAAATGCTTTTTGTCGGGATTCAAAAAGATGTATGTGGCGTAAAGCCATCATCTCTAAAAACATCTTGCGGAAGTCTCTAAAATACAGTCCATTACAGAAACTACGCGGTGAGATGGCTACAAGTTCTCCTCCTGACTTGAGGAGATGTGCTGTAGCAGCGATAAAACCCGTATAGAGATTGCTGGTTTCTAATCCTAAAGAACGTAATAATGTACGAACCTTAGAATTAGCTTTGATTTTCAAATACGGAGGATTGAGAATAGCGTGAGTAAATATTGAATTGTCGTTAACAATTGTGACGGCATCCTCAATAAAGTCTCTTTCACGGATTTCATAATTAAAGGAAATACCAGCTATCTGACATTCGCTTGCACATAATTTTAATGTTTGACGTAAATATTTAATGAGAAATGGATCTATTTCATAGGCAACAATGTCTAAATTTATTGGGTGCTGTTGCTGATGACAAAGGTTAGCTACGAATGCTGCAAGTAATGAACCAGATCCGGCTCCAGCATCAAGCAGAGATATTTGAGGATAATCAAGTTTTTCAAACATCCCAGCCATTAATTCTGCTACGTTCGCAGGAGTCAAAAATTGACCCAATGTTTGCTTATCTTTTTGCTTTTGTTTGGATCTGGCGGTAATTCTCACAAGGTCTACTTCACCAAGTAAGTCTCTGGAAAAAGATTCTGCCAAGCTGTTAAATTGCAACAGTTTCTGATGATTCTCTGTAAAGTTTCTACTGCTTGATTGGAACATTACGGTTCATTAGACCTGTTGCATAAATAATTTTTTGTCTCACGCAAAGCCGAGGACACTTCTGTGGACGGCTTTGCCGACTTGAGGAATGTGTCCGTCGCAGAGACGCAAAGAAGAACACCAAGAAAATGAGTTTTGTAATAAGTCTATTTTCTCAAACTGAAAATGGTTCTACTAACCACTAATTAGACACTATAATCGCCCACATACTAGCGCCTAGTGTAATAGCTGCTAAGTGTTGCCAAAAGAGCGATCGCATCGATTGACGAGCAATTTTTTGCGTTAACACTATCGTTAACAAAACTGACAAAATCAGAGTGAAACCTTGCAAAAAGTCAACCACCGCTGGATGAGCGACCAATACAGGCAATTGCTGACCATTTAGACCAAAAGTGGCAAAAGTTACCGGGAGAATGCGTCCGCCTTCTTCTAGGCTTAAACGGAGATAGTGAGCTAAGTTACCTCCCAGAACTAATGGTAAATAGCCATAAGCAAGTTCTATAAATGGTTTCGGCTTACTTCCAAAATTTATTATTTTCGTCAAGCCATATGCCGCAAAGGGAACAGCTACAGGGATAATCAAAGCTAGTAGCGATAATCCTAAATGTTGCCAAAACTGCGTTAAATCGAGATGTAATCCTAACCAAGATTGCAATTCTGGTAAACGATGCAGATACACTCCACCCAATAGTAAAAACAACAGTGCTACTTCATAAGTGTGGGATACGTGAGTCGTCCACAATTCAATACCAGGAGGACGCAAATTAAACTCAACGGAACGATGGGGACAAGCTTTAAGACAAGTCATGCACAGGACGCAATCTTTGTTATCTTCTAACTGCGCTGGGTGCGAATACAATGGACATCCATTAGTTTCCATTCCCTCGCCTTTTTGGGGTCCACCTTTGTAGCATTGATAAGTTGTGCAAGTGGCAGAACAAATACCTTGCTGCGCTCGAAGTTCGGTCATTGAAAGTTTAGCAAATAAGCCATTCATTCCGCCGATGGGACAGAGATATCGACACCAAAACCGCCGTTCAAAAATGGCAGAGAAAATCATCGCGCCAGCGGTAATCAACAACAGCAAACAAGCAGAAAGGTAAGCTGTATTTTCTAAATCCCAAAGTTCTTCCCACAGAAAAATTAGGGTAAATAGTCCAAAAATAAACCATCCACCCCATTTTTCGGCTAGCTGTCGATTCCAACGTTTAAGTTGTCGAGGAAACAACCATAAAGAGAGCTTTTGCGTAATTTCCCCGTAAATCATGAAGGGACAAACAGCGCACCAGACGCGACCGAGAAAAGGAAAGAGAAATAGGAAAAAAGCCCACCACCAAGCCCAGAATAGATTGAGAACGAAATTGCGATCGCGTGTTTGCGGACCAATAAATAACACTGCGACAATCAAGGCAAAAGCAATGGCAGTAAAGCCATAATTAATGCGATCGGGCCACCACGGACTGCGGAGAAATTTCCGCAAATCTGGATAGACATTCAACAAATTCACCCGGAATCGCCTTTTCTTCGTGTCCGCGGACCAGAAAATTTCTTCTGTTAACTCCCGCGCTGGCCCAGCTTGGACAATTGCCCTTTCTACTAAATTTTGCAATTCTTTCAAGTTGCCAGGAAAATCGTAAGATTGCAAGCGGCGCAATGCTTCTGGTGCTAATTTTTGTTTATAATTACCCTTAGCCTGAGTATAAAGACTGATGTAATAATCTACCTGAGCCTTAATATCAGCTTTTCGCACTCGCAGCGGTGGCACTTTGATGTTATGACCGATACACCGTTCGATTTGCGGCTGATTTTTTTCGGAAACAATCATAATCCGAGCGCGAGAAGTGCGGGGTGCGGCGGGTGGCTCTTCAGAACGGCTTACGGGACTAAACGTAGAATTCTTAATGACATTGACTAATTGTGGCAGCAACTCTGGGGGAGTTTCTTGAATGTTGTTAAGGACAAGAGTACCTTCCCCCAACCATTCCAGCAGTCCTGGTTTGCCGCCAGCACGTCCGAATAAATCTGCACCGCTGGTTTGGAGGATACCACAGTTAACTTTGATAATCGGTTCCCGTCGCTGTTTGGAACCAAAGTGAATTAAAGCAGCTATATTGTCTTTTTCTAAACCTGGTTCGCCGAAAATCAAGACAGATTTGCGGTCATTCGCAGCTTCGCGAATTTCCTCGCGCAAACGCACCGCATAGCGACTTGTACCAACAATTCCCCGTTTGGCTTTGGTGACTAAATACGGTCGTAAGGCGATCGCTCGTTCTTGTTCGTAGGTAAAGGCTGATGTTAAATCCGCCAATTCTTGCGCCAATTGACGGGAAACAGCTTGAAAAATTTCCGGGTATTCACTGACTAAAGCGCGAAATTTTTCGGCAGGCACAACCCAAACATGGCATTCTGTAAGGGTGGTGATGGTGCGTTGCGTCGGCTGGTTTAACAGCAATTCTTGCAGGTGAATCACGGCACCAGGAAGAAAGCCGATCGCTAACGCTGGGTTAGCTTGATTGCTGCTATCGCTTTCGAGTTGACCTTCAACAACAATGTAAAGTGCTTCTGGTTCTGTTTTTTCTGTAACTAAGTTGGTTTGAGGTGGTATGATTTGTTCTTCGATTTGTTGGGCGATCGCATTTAACACTTCAGCTTCAAGAATTCCTAAAGCTGTGCGTTCTTCTAGCCATGTTACTGTTACTGGAGATGTCATAATAAATTCAAAATTCACGCATTCAAAGTTCAAAATTAAGAAATCTAATTGGTGTAAATATTCCACCCTGTGATGATATGCAATGTTTTATGCACACTGGCTTATTCTCCGTAAGCTGCTATATATAAAAGGAATTATCGCTCTTGTGCGGATTAATTTTAAATTATGAGTCTGTCAGATATCCCTAATCTCTGGGTTCCCTTGGCGCTTTTGAGTTTAATTGTCATAGCTGCTGTGTTTTTTAGTCGCAGCAGTTGATGTACTGGCGTTGCATTCAGTTGCACCAAATACAAAGCATCACATCTTCTGAAAATCCTACTGAACGCTGCCAACTCTACCCTCTGCCTAACTGCTGGATCAAGGTACACCACGCAGTATATCTATGTTGAATATCAGACACGCATGTTGTCTTAAACAAATAATTTGCATAATGAGCAAAGGTAAAGGAATGAGCTTTAAGACTCCAATCGGCGCAACAATCCTCCACAAGAGCAGTTAAGTAACCTTTTTGAACAGCAGATACCACAGTGAAAAGTACACAAACCGAAGTATTTAATCCAGATAACAGTAAGAATTTCTTGCCCTTCCTCTTAAGAGTTTGGTCTAATTCTAGTTGGGTAAAGCCGTCTATAGCATTTTTGGTAATAACAGTTTCACCCCTAACAGGATTGGCAAAATCCAGGAATTCAACAGCCTGAGTGCCTTGAATACAAGATACAGGCATTCCCAGCTTTTCAAATGGCATCCAATCCGATTTATCTGCTTGATATTCTGTTCTCAAGTGAATAACTTCTATTTTGTTCTTTCTGCATAACGAAAGGAGAGAAGCTAAGTTCGCGGAAAACCCAGGAAAGGCTAATTGTGTATGAGATGACCAGCAACCGTGCTGTACATCGATTAGTATCAGCGCAAAGTCATTCCAGTCTTGGTTCATGTTTTTGCTGAGATTTGGACTCGTAATGTCTAACGGTTTTCTAATGGTCAGCGCCCCTTTCGCATATTTGTTATTGCATCTATTTTTTCATGTTCTCATGCAGCAATTCCTACACTGGGGGCGCAAAACCTGGAAAATTTGTTATTTAAACGAAAGTTTTATCGATATAACACCAGCGCCATTCTTCACCAGGTTCAAAAGACTTGACAATCGGATGATTGCTGGCGTGAAAGTGCTTGGTGGCGTGTTTGTTTTTTGAAGAGTCGCAGCAACCGATGTGTCCACAAAGAAGACATTGGCGCAAATGCAGCCATCTGTCCCCCATTTTTAAACATTCTTCACAACCGTTGGCGCTGGCTGTAACTTCTTGAATTTCATTGAGATGTGTGCATGTAGTCATAAAATCTCCTGATAGGTAAGTAGTAAGCACTCGTGTGTGCTTACTACGAAGATAAATTCATCGGCAAACGAACTTGAAACTTTGTCTTTCCTGGTTCAGAAAATACGCTGATATCGCCTAGGTGTTGCCCAACAATGACGCGATAGGCAATGTGCAAACCTAAGCCGGTTCCTTGTCCCACACTTTTGGTAGTGAAAAAAGGCTCGAAAATGTGACATTGAATTTCTGGGGGAATTCCTGGACCATTGTCAGTAATTTCTACTAGCAAAAAGTCGTTTTCGCAAGCGGTGCGAATCCAGATAGTAGGGGTTGAGGATTGAGAAGAACATGACGAGACATTGGTAGAAACATTTCCGTGTCCTCCTTTCCCAGTCTCTAGTCCCCAGTCCCTAGTCCCTAGTGTCATCGCATCAATGGCATTATCAATTAAGTTAGTCCACACTTGATTTAATTCACTGCCATAAACGCTGATACGCGGTGTATCACAGTCATATTCACGCTTCACGATTACACCTTGTTTCAGCTTGTGATTCAAGATTGTTAAGGTACTTTCCAACCCTTCATGAATATCTATTTCCTGTAAGGGTGCTTGATCCATGTACGAGTAATCTTTGACTGCCTGTACTAAAGTAGAAATACGGTCAGTGCTATGCTCGATTTCTTCTAACAAATCTAGTTCTTGCAAAGTTACTTGTATCCAAGTGAGGACATCACCCAGCAATAAATCGCCTACTTTTTGCTGAACATTCGCCACCCAGTCGATGTCAACTCCGGCTGTAACCAGGTTGGGAGAGAGTTTCCAAGCATTGTTGATGTTGTGTGCTTCTAGCCATTGTGTGATTTCATCTTCGCGATCGCTTTGAGTTATTGGATCGAGTTTTGTTGCTGATTTTGCCCGTTCTATTGCATCTTCTTGTAACTCAGCAAGAAAGGCTTTTTGGGCACAGTTCATCTGCTGTTGATTTAATTTAATTGTCAATGGTTGCAATAGCTGCACAGTTTGGCGTAATTGTCCAGCAGCTCTGCGACCTGCTGAGGCAGGATTATTCAACTCGTGTGCTAATCCGGCGGCTAAAGTGCCTAATGATACTAACTTTTCTCGATGTTGTGATATTGACTGCACTGTTTGCAGCCGTTGTGCCATGTTTTGCAAAATATTTTTCATCACACAAGTACAACTAGAAAGCATTTCCCAAAAAGCTTTATTTGGCAATTCTAAAATATGGCTGCGAGTCACGGCACGACTAGTTACCCAGAAGTTTTTCTCACCCATTAAAACGGGTAATTCACCAAACAAAGTTTTCGGATTAAATGTCACCAATAAAACTTCTTGATTTCCAACTTTTTGCGAAATTCTAATTTCACCTTCTAACAGTACAAAAACATGATCTACTTGATCTCCTTCTTGGCGATGAATTTCACCAGGCTCTAACCATACCTCTGTAATTTGTTCAAGTAGCCATTGCAAACGTTGTTCCGGTAATTTTTTGAAAGTTGGTACTTGGCGTAAAGTGTTGATATCAAGCATAAATAAATTTGATATTTGGTATTTTAAACATTACCAGTCATGCAAATTACTCAACTTTATTCGTCACATTTTTCTGTAGGTATTGGCAAACGCACCCGAAAACGAGTATTACCAGGTTGAGATTCAAAGTGAATATCACCTTTGTGTCTTTTAACAATAATTCGGTAGGCAATTTCTAAACCTAAACCTGTGCCTTGTCCAACGCCTTTTGTAGTAAAAAAAGGCTCGAAAATACGGGTTTTAATTACTGGCGGAATACCCATTCCAGTATCGGCAATTTCGACTACAAGGCAGCTATTTTCTCGGTATGTGCGTATCGTTAAATCGCCTTTTCCATTCATCGCATAAATGGCATTATCAATCAAGTTCGTCCACACTTGATTGAGTTCGCTAGCATAAGCGCAAATACGTGGGAGAGTCCTATCATATTCGCGGTTGACGATGACTCCTTTTTTTAAGCAATGATTGAGAATAAGTAGAGTATTTTCAATTCCATCATGCAAATCTATCTCTTGCAATGGGGCTTGATCCATATAGGAATAGCCTTTAATTGCTTTCACTAATTCCGAGATTCGGCTGGTACTTTGTTCAATGTCGTTGATAAGTCCATGAGAAGTAAGTGATGCTTCTAACCAAATTAAAACGTTGCTGAGACAGTCTTGGGGTATGTTGTCGGCAAGAGTATCTAACTTCTCGGCATCAATGCCAGCGGAAACTAATGTAGAGGCAAGTTTCCAAGCATTACTAACATCATGGTCTTCTAGCCACTCTGTTACTTCGTCTTCTTTATCGCTTTGGGTAAGTGTGTCAAATTTGGTTGTATGTTGCGTTGCTTGCAGTTGAAAATTGATAATAAAATTTAGTTGTTCTTTATTAAGTGAATTTAACTGTAAAGCCATATTTTGTAAACTTTGAAAATTCTCCCGCAGCTGCCCTGCTGCGCGTCTTCCGGCTGCGGCGGGATTATTTAATTCGTGTGCCAGTCCCGCTGACATTTTACCCAGCGCTGCGAGCTTTTCTTGTTGTCTAAGTTGTGCTTCTACGTCTTTAGTTCGCCCTGCCATTGCGCTAAGAATCACATCAGCTAAAGGCGAACATTCCGCCATAATTTGTCTAAAAGTATCAATTTCAACTTGCAAGACGCGACTTGGTGATAAGGCTTTAGCATTAGCAATTGATGCAGAACCAGTCAACATCGACAATTCACCCATAAATTCACCTCGGCGATGTACTGCTAACAGTCTTGTTTCATCACCAACTTGCTTAGTAATCTCGATTTCGCCTTCTAAAACAACATGAAAGTTATAGTTTGATTCGCCTTCATTAAATAGGATATCGCCTTTGTTGAGCTTAATTTCTTTGCCAAATTGCTGCATCTCCTGTAATGCTTCATCAGGCAGTTTCGGGAAGAGCGTGTTCTGGTTGGGATCGTGCAGCATGGCAACTCCGTATCAATAGTGATTAACAAATTCTGTGAGGCGATCGCGCAAAATTTCTTCTTTTTTGCTACTTACCATAACCGCTGAATCGGATAAGCATCAAAAGCAGAATCAGCACTTAAAATCGGTATTTGCTCAACCATTGCTTGTGCAATTAAAAGTCTGTCAAATGGGTCGCGATGATGAAGAGGTAAGGTCGAAACGACAGTGAGATGTTCTATTTTAATATCCAGCAAATTAAATTTATTCAGACTGACTTGTTGTGTGATGAACATCTAAAATGGCATACCAAAATTTAGTTTGCCAGTGCTTTGTTTAATTGCCATTTCCCAAGCACTGGCTGTACTAAGTAGAATTTCATTATCTTCATCGTCGATTAACGCTCGTACTCTAGCAGTCAGCTTTTGGATGTCCAATATGTACCAAATAAAGATATGCGTATCCAGCAGCAGCCTCATTACATATAATCCTTGAAGTCTTCTAAAGGCTCGTCAAAATCATCTGATATTGTTATCAAGCCTTTAGCACTACCAGCACGGCGACCACGCTTAAAAGGCACAAGTTTGGCAATAGGCTGGTTATCTTTGACAATGACGATTTCTTCACCATTAATTGCGGCTTCAATTAATTCGGACAAATGTTGAGATGCTTCGGCGAGAGTTATTTGTTGCATGGACTTTACCTCTCTATTTTTAGTGGTGTGAAAAATTAATTGTTTGATGAAGAAACCTAGACACTTCGAGGGCTATCAATGACAAACCAAATGAATGTATGAGTATCCAGCAGCAGCCTCATTACATATAATCCTTAAAGTCTTCTAAAGGCTCGTCAAAATCGTCTGATATTGTCACTAAACCTTTAGCACTCCCAGCTTTCGCAGGGCGACGTTTCACAACTGGCTGCTCGTCTTTTGTAATCACGATTTCTTCACCATTAATTGCGGCTTCAATTAATTCTGGCAAATGTTGAGATGCTTCAGCGAGAGTTATTTGTTGCATGGATTTTACCTCTCTATTTTTATTTCATTGTGACATCAAAAATTCATTGTTACCTAACCCCCTAACCCCCTTCCCTTGTAGGGAAGGGGGAGAATTGCTCCCCTCCCCTACTAGGGGAGGGGCTGGGGGAGAGGTTTCACACTACGTTGCTAAGATATTGATGCACAAATTGAACGCAAATTGATCCTTCACCGACGCTGGAAGCAACTCGCTTAACTGAACCTTGACGCACGTCACCGACTGCAAAGACACCGGGGATGTTGGTTTCTAATAAGTAAGGATCGCGTTCGAGTGTCCATCCTTTGGGGCGGCGTTGATTGAGTTGTAAATCGGGACCTGTTAAAATAAAGCCGCGATCGCCTTTTTCCACCACACCATCTAGCCAGTCGGTGCGCGGTTGTGCGCCAATAAAGATAAATAGTGATGTCGCCGGCACCGTTTGCGTTTCCCCACTCAGCGTATTCACAATTGTCAGCGCTTCTAAAGAAGTCTCACCTTTTGCCTCAATCACACTAGAATGCGTCTGTACTGTGATGTTTGGTGTTTCACCAATTTGGTCAATCAGGTACTGAGACATGCTCTTGGTCAACGAGTCGCCACGTACCAACATGGTTACATGCTTGGCGTATTTAGAAAAGTACATCGCCGCTTGTCCGGCAGAGTTTGCGCCACCAATGATATACACTTCTTCGCCTTGACAACTCATCGCTTCTGTTTGCGCTGCACCGTAATACACGCCTGCGCCAGTTAGTTTTTCGAGTCCGGGTACGTTCAGCCGCCGCCACGACACACCCAGCGCCAAAATGAGGGCGTGGCAACTGATTTCGCTGCCGTCTGACAACTGCACAAAACGATACGGGTTTTCTACGCGAATTCCCGTAACTTCTTGCGGTGTGAGAATCTCTACACCGAAGCGTTTTGCTTGAGTCACCGCACGACGCGCTAAATCGCCGCCGCTCAAACCTACAGGGAAGCCGAGGTAATTTTCAATTCGCGAACTTGTACCCGCTTGCCCGCCTGGAGCCTCGCGTTCAATCATGACGGTGCGTAGCCCTTCGGATGCGCCATACACCGCAGCAGCTAAACCACCGGGACCGCCACCGATGATAATTAAGTCATAAAAGGGTTTTTCTGCTTGAGTTTTCAAGCCAATTTTCTCGGCAATTTGCGCGTTGCTTGGCTGCATCAAGTTGGAACCGTCGGCGAAGAGAACAAGGGGCAGGTGTAATTTATCACAATCGGCGTATTCAACTAGCTGCTGTGCTTCTGCTGATAATTCGATGTCCATCCACTGATAAGGGATTTGATTTCGCGCGAGAAAGTCTTTGGCTTGATGGGAATGGGGAGACCAGCGGTTGCCTATAACGCGAATGCCTTCAAATGGTGGATGGAATGTGGCTTGCCAATCATCAAGCAAATCGTTTAATACAGGATACAAGCGTTCTTGTGGGGGGTCCCACGGCTTCATTAAGTAGTAATCGATTCTTGTGGTGTTGATGGCACGAATAGCGGCATCGGTGTCTGCATAAGCGGTAAGCAGTGCGCGTTTTGCGTCTGGGAACATGGATAGCGCTTGTTCTAAGAACTCGACACCAGACATGTGCGGCATCCGCTGATCGGCGAGGAATAACGCCACTGGCTGGTTGCGGAGTTTTAGTTGTTCCAATGCTTCTAAGGCACTGGCACCTGATTCGGCACGCAAGATGCGAAAGCGATCGCCATATTCCTGGCGCAAATCCCGCGCCACAGCTTGCAAAACTTCTGGATCGTCATCAACCGTCAGAATCACAGGTTTAGCCATAGCGCCTCACTAATTCAAAATTCAAAATTCAAAATTCAAAATGGGGAATGGAGAATGGGGCATGGGACATGGGGAATCGGGCATGGAAAGAATCCTCGGATCGTTCGCGCATTACTTTCAAACAAATTGTTTAATTCCCATTGCGAGCGTGCCCATTGCCCAACAATTAACAGTTACACTAACAGTTCAAATAGCCCTATTAAAGTTCCGTCAGGATCTCGTAGATAAGCTGTTTTAATTCCGTAGTAGGGATTGTTCATTGGAGCTGCGGTAAACTTAACACCTTGATGTATTAATTTCTCATATTCTTCTTCTACATCATGCACTGTAAAAATTAAGGCTACGTTATCTTGACATTCGGCATGGGGTGGCTTGTGAGTGTTGGCAATCATCTGTGCCATTTCTTGTCGCCGAAATAAACTTAGTTTCATGTCTCCAACTTTAAATTCAGCATATCCGTCTTCTAGGTTTTCGATTTTTACTTCAAATTGCATGACATCTCTGTAAAACTCCAAGGAAGCTTTCAAGTCAGAGACTAAGAGTCTTGTGTATGCAGATCCTACTTTCATGACCAATTTATTAAATAATATTAACTTAAGTTGACTTTTGGAAACTGTGTAGGGCTGTAATTGCAAATTTGATATTAGGAATTAGCAATTAGCTTTTTTACCCATGCCCCATGCTTTATTACGCAAAACAGATAAAAACAGTATTTACGCAAAGTTGATATTACACATCTTGCTTACGGTATAAACTACGGCGTTGCAAATTACAAGCAAGTGCAATATCTAAATACAATCAGAGTAAGAATTGCAAAACCTACACCTGCAAAAAATACGCTATTAATTCCGCCAATACCAAAGGCTATTCCCATCAGCAGGGGTCCTAGGGTTTGCCCTATACCGAAAAATGTGCCATTTACTGATAGAATTGTTGCCAGATATTCTCTTGGTGCTAACTCTGCTAAAAGTGTTTGGGTACTAGGCAAACCAATACCCAAACCAACGCCAAAAATTGTGGTTGGGATTAATAATAACCAGATATTGTGTACGAAGGGAACAATGAATAGAGCTAAAGCAAACAAAACAAAAGATGCTCTAATTAAAGTTGTTGCTGAATATTTTCTGGATATTTTTCCTAACTGTAAAGCTGTGACAGCAAGCGCTACAGAAACACTTGAGAGTATCAATCCAGTTGTCCAAGGCGGTTGTTGGAATGTATTTTTAATTAATTGTGGTAGATAAATTACATAAGCTCCATAAAGGAGAAAGAAGTTAGCACCGCTGGCAATGAAAAGTCCAAAAAATCGGCGATTTTTCAGAACGTTGCCAGCATTTCTCAAATATTCTTTCAGGTTTCGGTTTCCTTTTGGTTCCGGATTTTTTAATTTAAATAACACTAACAAGCCGATAGGAATCGCTACTATGGGCAGCATAAAGGGATAAAACCAGCCAAGTGTAGCTAATGCACCGCCAATTGCCGGATAACTTGCTGTGCCGATACTGCTGACACTGGCGTTGTAACCCATTGCAGTAGTGCGTTTGTCTGCTGCATACAAATCGCCAAGTAAGGTGACGCTGAGAGAAGGCAAAGAAGCAGCACCAATTCCTTGCAAGAAACGCAAAAATAACAAAAGGTTAAAGTCGCGGGCAAAAGCGCAGGCTGTACCAGCGATTCCAAATAATAACAGTGACGGAACGATAATTTTCTTTCTGCCCAATCTATCGGCAAGGACACCAATAACAGGACCTAAAACTACAGCTGGAAGGGTGAATACTGTAACCAATAAACCATTATTTTTCGGATTAACTTTTAATGCTTCAGCTAAATAGGGAAAAGCCGGACCTACACTGGATACTCCGAGAACTGCCATTAGAGAAACTGCACAAATAATCTGAAAATTGGGGTCTTTATAAAGTGGTTTTTGGCGTTCAAATTGCTGATTTTCTTCTTCTAAATTCATGATATTTTTTGTGAGTGAAGAAAAGCGATCGCGCAAGTGCGATCGCCTATAAAGCTAAAACGCCTAATTTATTGCCCTAATTAAGCAGCAATTTTCTCTTCAAGCAGTGTAAAACTTTTTTTGCTTGCACCGCAGATGGGGCAATGCCAATCATCGGGAATTTGTTCAAAAGGTGTACCTGGTGCAATTCCCGAATCAGGATCGCCAGCAATCGGATCGTAAATCATGCTGCATACTTTGCAAATCCATTTGCGAGTTTTTGCATCATCACCTGCTGCTTTGGGTGCTGCCTTTCCTCCGTTTAATACTTCTAAAGCTTCTGCGTAGCGATCTGCGTGGTAATTTTCTACGAATTTCAGCAAGCCAAAACGATGCGCGGCTTCGCGAAATATATTAGCATGATCGGCAGATTCTTTAGCTTGTTTGAGAAATTCTTCCGTAGCCGGATTGTCTCTATCTTTTTGGGCTGCTGCGGCAAATTCTGGATACATTGTAGTGTATTCATAGGTTTCACCTTCAACTGCCAAAGATAGACAGCGAGACATAATTTCCCGCTTTTGTTCTTCAGTTAAAGCTGTTGGATCTTCTACAACAAGTTCTGGATGTAGCAAAACAAAATGTGCGAAAGCATGTTGAGTTTCTTGTTCTGCTGTTTCTCTAAAAAGTTTCGCTAAGTCTGCAAACCCAAGTTTCCGTGCCACGTCAGCAAAAAACAAATATTTGCGATTCGCCATCGATTCACCACCAAAGGCAGCTTCTAAGTTTTGGTGAGTGGTAAAGTTTGACAGATCCATAATTTTTGTCACCTTCCAAAGTGATATTTATAGCGAGTCGCTGTTGGATGAATTAGAGATTGCCAGTAAGTCTAAACTGGAGAATCGATGTAATTTATTCAAACATAGAGCCGCTATAGTTGATGGGAACAGCCTTGAAAACGGGATAATTAAGAAATATTTCTTAATATACAAAACTTACGCAGTAGTGAGCGCTACCCAACGGGAAAGCTCCGCTAACAGCGCTCAAAATGGCACGCTTCGTCCCTACTACGAAATATATTTCAGTCGTCCGTTTTGTTAGCTGTTCTGTGGATAATTATAAGACGGAAAATGTTTTGCGGTTTGTTAGTTAAAATGCTTGACTAATTGGATGACTTGTGAAGTATTTAAGTATTTTGAAGTTCTAGCAATGGGTAATCAGTGTATCCTTTGGCATCTGGGGCGTAAAATGTTTTTGGATCTGGTGTGTTTAACTGCGCGTTTTCTTGAAAGCGTTTTGCTAAGTCAGGATTGGCGATAAATAATTTGCCAAAAGATACTAAATCTGAATCGCCTTTAGCTAAGATGCGATCGCCTTTTAAGTTATCGTAGCCGCCGTTGGTGATTAAAGTACCTTTGAAGATTTGGCGGAAGTAAGGTGTGACGGGGTTCATGACATCGCGGGTTTTCAAATCGACTTCATTCGGTTCCATGAGGTGAAGGTAAGCCAGTCCGAAGGAGTTGAGCGCATTTATGGCATAAGTAAATGTCTCTTTAGAGTTGGAATCATGCATTCCGTAGAAGGTGTTACTCGGCGAAAGCTTGATAGCGACACGGTTTGCACCCCAGACACTGGCGACGGCTTGAACTACTTCTAACATAAATCGCGATCGCTTCTCGATTGAACCGCCATACTCATCTGTGCGTTGGTTGGAACCATCTTGCAAAAATTGGTCTATCAAATAGCCAAAAGCACCGTGAAGTTCGATGCCATCAAAGCCAGCAGCTTTTGCGTTTTCTGCACCAAGGCGAAATTGTTCAACTATTTCGGGTATTTCGTGAGTTTCTAAAGCGCGGGGTGTTTCTAAAGATACTTTACCTGCGCTTGTGTGGAGTTCGCCTACTGCAGCGATCGCACTCGGTGCAACTGGCAATTGTCCATCAAGCAAAGACGGGTGGGAAACTCGCCCACTATGCCAAAGTTGCAAGAAAATTCTTCCCCCTTTTTCATGCACTGCATCTGTTACCAACCGCCATCCGGCAACTTGTTCGTCTGTGTAAATACCAGGGCAGTTAATGTATCCTAAACTGAGGGGTGAAACCATCGTGCATTCGGTGACAATTAGCCCCGCACTTACCCGTTGGGTGTAGTAAGTCGCCATTAAGGAATTGGGAATGCTTTCAATTGCCCGCAAACGTGTCATTGGTGCCATTACGATCCGGTTGGGGAGGGTGTAGTCACCAAGTTGGATGGGTGTAAAAAGATTGGTAGGGGAATTCATGATGTTTACTGGGTAAATATTAATTACAGGGTTTTCGTAGTAAGCGCAAAGAGCGCTTATTTTAAGCACAAAGAGTGCTTACTACGAGCCTAAATTTCTGTTGTATGTGTGACAGTTGCGTAAGTCTGAAATTACTGTTTTTCCCACTGCTGACGACGCCGCAAGAAACCGAGTCCGATCGCTGCTACGCCAAATAGTGCCATGTTGGTTGTCGGTTCGGGAATTTTCTCGGCGACTTGGAAGGAACCATTTAAGAAAGTTTCACCTCTTAAGGGACCAGTTGGGTCTTCACTTAGTGGTTCGCTTTCGGTAAAGTTTAATGTACCGATCGCACCCTGAAATCTTCCCGTTCCACCAGTAATATTTACGACACCAGCACCGTCTAAGGTCCCATTTGCAAAGTTAAATGAAGCGATCGCGCTACTGTTGCCAAATAGTTTATCATTGCCGCTACCGGAAAACTCTTCACCACCGATGGGAAAGCCTTGTAAACCAAACAAACTTGCGTTTTGAACAAATACAAGATTACCAGTAGCCGGATCAAGCCGACTATAATTATTAATGCTTTGAAAGTTAGTTAGACCATAGGGAGCATTGGGATTAGAGCCGGAAATAAACGCCTGTAATACATCTGTTGAAGGAATCGGTATCAGCGTAACTTCAGTGTCGTAAGATGTGTTAAATGGATAAACAGTCTGGGCGTTAACTTTTGCAGTGATTCCGATACCGAGTAAAGTGACTACTGGAATTAGCCAGAAACTATGCTTAGAAGCACGAAGCATGTTAGTTAGACATTGCATTCTTTAAAAGCCTCTTGTATGTAAAGATAAGTAAATGGACAAAATTAAACGTCAAATACTCTCCCTTGTACCAGTGCGATCGCTTAAGCGCTCAAGAAAAGAGTTTTAAAGCCTAAAGTCCTCACTACATTTACTTGTATTACTTTTTTCTTTATAATACAAGATATTTTTTATACATTCTTTGAGAACAATTGAATATTTTCTGCTAGATAATCTTTAACGATTATTCCTTGTTCTCTTGCCCAAAATTGACTCAAAAAGTGAATTTGTCTCAAACCGACAATTAAATTCAAACCTGGTACAAACAACCACCAAACTACAAGCGGTTCTTTCATTTGCGCTTGGCTGTATAGTTGGTTTACGGTTTTATATAACTTAAATTGAACTATATAAATCCAGACAATTCCCAAGAGCGAAAACCAACCAAACCATCCGGGAACATCTGGATCGAATATCCGCAATGCTTGGGGAACTGCTATCCCCAATAAAAAAGGCGCTAAAGACAGCGTACCTGACCAACCAAAGCCGTTATAACGGCGAAGTTCTTCTTGAATAATCCATTTATACCAGCCGTAATATAGCATACCGCTGACAACAGATAACAAAAGTACTTGCGATAATGGGCGGGGTTTACCTAAGGGTTTATCTGACATATTGATGTTTAAATACTAATGTTATACCATGCCCGCAGTTATTAATAGTCAAGTCGCTTCTCTTTCAGAGACGCTGCGCGGTAAGCGAAGCTATGCCGTTGGCGAAGCCTCTCGAAGAGAAGGCTTTACGCTCCAATTCAAAATTCAAAATTCAAAATTCAAAAAAAGGTAAGACAATTAGTGGGGGCAAGGAAGTGCCACTAATTTTTGCGGAAGACCACTGAAATTGGAAATTTCAGTGGTGGCTTGGACCCAAAATTAATTAAAAATTATTTTTTTATTTCTTAATGCGTGAATTTTGAATTTTTAATTCAAAAAGGGTCATAAAAATACGGCAACCGTCGTACAGACGTTGCACACAGAAACGTCTCTACAATAAACGATTTATTACGGGGTTTTTAACCTACTATCTGATAATATATGAATTTCTATTTATGCCGATTAATGTGCCGATCGCATTAACTAATTGAGCGATTTCAACGGGTTTAGCTAGGTGTTGTTGAAACCCTGCTGTTAATGCTTGCTGTCGATCTAATTCTCCCGCATAAGCGGTAAGAGCGATCGCTTTTATGCTTTTGCCTTGTTGAGTAGTCAGCCTGCGTAGTTCACGCATCAGCGTATATCCATCCATACCGGGCATCCCAATATCACTGACTACGATATCAAAAATTGAGCGCTCAAATAGTTCCAGAGCATCAAACCCTGATGAAACCGTTGTGACGATCGCCTTTTCTTCCCCTAAAACAAAGTTAAGAAACTCCCGCGAGTCCGGTTCATCATCGACTACTAAAATTTTAATGCCGTTTAAATCAGCTTTGAATTGCGGTGCTATCTTAGCAGACGTGATCTCATTAGACGTTTGCAATAAGGGAATTTGGACTGTAAATGTAGCTCCCTCTCCAACACCTGGACTGTCTGCTATCAAAGTACCCCCGTGCAGTTCGACGATTTGACGAGCGATCGCTAGCCCCAATCCCAATCCGCCAAATTTGCGCGTCGTTGCACTATCTTCTTGCCGGAAATGCTCAAATACATAGGGCAGAAAGCTAGGGTTAATTCCTTTTCCTGAATCTTTTATCTGAATTTGAGCATATTTGCCAACTTTTGTCAAGCTAACCTGAATAATTCCACTTGATTCTGTGAACTTGATCGCGTTGGATAATAGATTGCATACTACTTGCTGCAAACGTGCTTCATCACCTTTGACGGCGCCAACAGAGGATGCATTCATGATCTGGATTTGCAGCGATTTGGCTTGAGCGGCTAATTGCAGCGTTTCCAGGGCAGATGATATCACAGTCTCTAGATTGACGGGCATTACAGTTAAGCTCAGTTTGCCGCGCAGAATGCGGGAGATGTCAAGCAAATCGTTAATCAGTTTAGTCTGCAACTTAGCGTTGCGCTCGATAGTTTCTAAAGCGCGATCTGTTGTTACTGGGTCAAATTTTTTAGTGCGTAAAAGTGTTGTCCAACCGATAATCGGATTAAGTGGAGTGCGTAATTCATGGGATAAAACGGCAAGAAACTCATCTTTGATGCGGTTGGCAGTTTCCGCTTGCTCCTGTGCTGCAAGCGATCGCCTAAGCAATTCTTCTCGCTCAACTTCGGTACGTTTGCGCTCGGTAATGTCCATTGACATGCCTACCATTCGCAAAGGATTTCCTATCAAGTCGTAAATACAACGACCTCGCACCAATACCCAGTGGATACTGTTATCTGCCCAGATGTTGCGGTACTCGACATCGTAATCTGTATCATTGGCGATCGCCTGCTTAATAGCGGATTGTACCCAAGCTTGATCGTCAGGGTGAATTCGACTCATCAGTGTTTGATAAGAAAAATCAGCGTCGGGTGACAGACCAAAATTTAGTTTGTACTGGTCAGAAGCAGACAAAACATTCGTTTGCAAATTTAGTTCCCAAGAGCCGAGTTTAGCCGTTTTCAGCGCTAGCCTCAATTGTTGTTCGGTTTGTTGCAAAACCGCTTCGGTTTGCCTTTGTTTTTGGCGGATGTGTGCTTCGCGAATCTCCCGCTCGATTGCTGGAACCAAGCGTACCATCCGCTCTTTCAAAACAAAATCATGCGCTCCAGCTTTTAAAGAAGTGACGGCAGTTTCTTCGTTGATTGTCCCGGAAACAATAATAAAAGGAATATCTAATTTTTTATCTTTGAGCACAGATAAAGCTTTAGGAGCGCCAAATCCAGGGATAACATAGTCGCAAATAATTACATCCCAAGGTTGGCGATCTAAAGCAGCACTCATATCAGCAGATGTTTCTACCCGCAAATAAATTACGTCATAGTTATTCTGCTCCAATATATGCAGCAGCACTATCATGTCATCTTCTGAATCTTCGACAATCAGGACATGTAGTGGTTTCCGCATATCTGTGCTTTATCCTTCTAAAGTAAAATAAAAAGTTGCTCCCTGCCCAACCTTGCCCTCTGCCCAGATTTGCCCACCATGACGGTGGATGATTCGCGCAACTGTGGCTAAACCAATGCCATTTCCTTCAAATTCTCTTGCAGAATGCAGCCGTTGAAAAGGTTGAAATAAGCTGTCTGAGTCATTCATATCGAAACCGACACCGTTATCGCGTATGAAGAAGACACCATTATCAAGCTGACCAAAATCAATTCGCGTATAATCACGGTTGCGCGTGTATTTCCAGGCATTGCCCAGCATGTTTTCCAGTGCTGCTTGCAATAAATTAGCATCGGCAGAAGTGATTAAATCTAGGGTAATTTGGAACTTTACCTGTCTTGGTTGGTCTTTTTCTAGGTCTTGCGCGATCGCCTGTACCATTGTACTCAAGTTTACGTGAGTGCGATGCAGTTGAGAGCGGCTGATCTGCGATAATCGCAACAGATCGTCAATCAATTGCCGCATGTGTTGAGTTGAGTTTTGAATGCGATTTAGGTAATCTTGAGTTTTTGCAGTCAAGGAATCGCCAAGAGATTCGGTCAGCATTTGACTAAAATAGTCAATTCGTCGCAAAGGCGATCGCAAGTCATGGGAAACTGAGGAAGAAAAGCTTTCCAGTTCGCCGTTAATTAAGGTGAGTTGTGCAGTAGTTTGCTCCAAACGAGTATTTTTCTGTTGTAATTCTAAAGTGCGTTCTGCTACAGTTGCTTCTAATGTTTGAGTATACTGTCCTAATTGGTTATTGGCAGCTGCTAATTCAGCATTGGTTTGTGCCAGATTTTCATATAGTTGGGAATTTTCTAAAGAAACGGCAATTTGAGCAGATAGCAACTTTAATATTTCTAAACGTTCAACGGTAAAAGCTCCCGTGGTTAAGTAATTTTCTAAGTAGAGTAAGTTTTTCAGTTGTCCCTGATGAATAATCGGAGTACACAGAACAGACTTTGGTTGATATTCTCTAATATATGGATCGCTAATAAAAATACCTTCGTCAGTTGCATCATTGAGAACAATACTTTCTCTGGTGCGAACCACATAATTAAGGATTGCCAAGGGAAGTTGTGTTTGATTTGAAGGTGAAATAATTTGATTTTGGTCAATTGTGCCGGCAGCGACAACGGTAAATTCACCGGCTTTTTCGGCAATTAAAAATCCTCGCTGTGCGGCGGCATTTTCGATTACAATCGCAATTAAGCGATTTAATAAATTTTTGATTCTCAGTTCGCTGGCGATCGTTTGAGAAGCTTTAACTACGGTGGATAAGTCTAACCACGCAGGATTAGTTGATGATGTGGTAGAAGTCGCGTTTTGACGAGTATATTGTGGCAACAAATCTGGGTAACGAGTTAATAAATTCTCTGCTAATGCTTGCGAACCCCAACTGATATAACCTAAATAGGCATCATTCAAATACGCTGCGGCAATTTTCGGTTTGTTAATTCCTAAATAAAATTTGGCGGCTAATTCGTTTGCTAAAGCTTCATCTTGAGTATATTCATGATTTTTCGCCGATTGAATGCTGGCATCATAGGCATTCATTGCAACCAGCGTTTGTCCTGTGACTCTGGCGATTTCCGCTTCGACTAACTCATATTTATGCTGAAAATTCATTGGTGCATAATCTGCCTTTTTTCTTAAAATCGCCTGGTTTGCTTGTACTTGTTGAAGTACTTGCTCGCGATCATCCAGGCGATCGCATTGCAGTAAAGTGAGCGAATCATAGAAAATGTACTCATACATCATCATCATCGCGACAACAGCTTGTAAATGCGCTACCGTTGATTTTGCGTGGGTCGATGCTTTGTCATAATCACCAAACCGATACGCTAGCATCAGTTTGAAGAGATAAAAGCAACACAGTAGCGTTTGCCAATTTCCTGCTGCCACAATCGGTAGCATTGTCGCTTCGTTGAAACTATCACCCGTCAATACCAGCAAATCGTCAGCCAAACCCATGAAGTTTAAAACGACTTGTCGCGCAATGCGGATGTAGTAAATGCCTAATTCTTGTTTAGCGCGATCGACAAGTTCGACGTAAGGCAGCGCTTTTTGATTGACAATTTCTAAATTCTCGCCACTAAAAAAGTGGTACATTACGTACTCGCTGGTACCATAACCGACAAACTCCAGATTGCCTACTTCTATCGCTCGTTCTACAGAAACTTGTAAGAATTCTAACGTCGAGCGCAAAGAGTTTTTAATCGGGTGAACGTGAGAGCCATACACCTTTAACACATGAGGATAAAGGGTTTTATCGTTAAATAGCTCCAACACTTTTAAAGATAACTGTCCAAATTCATATCCAGTATCAATGTTGTCAAATACTGTCGCGCTCAGAAACCCAAACAGACAGTAAGCAAACGATGATGGTATCCAGTTGCCATACTCAACGGAAAGCTGAGTCATGGTTAACATCATCGGTATAAATAGTTGCGGTCTGGCAATGTAAACCGGACCTGGCATGGTGTTGAGTATTTCTATTGCTGCCCGTTTGTTAGCATCGCTCATCACAGGTAGATTAGCTAGCGCTGCCACATCATGCTGTTGAAAGACAAGTTTCTGTTGAAGTTGGGCAATGTAACTTTCAATTTCTGTGTCAACAGTAGGAATGCGGACATCTAATAGCAATAAAGTTTTTAATGCGGTTTCGATTGAGGCAGCCGAATTGCCTTTAGCAATTTCCAGTTGAATTTGTAGTTTGTAGATATGGATGCGGTCGAGCAGGGTTTTTGCGTGCTGCAACGCCAAATTAATCAGAGATTGCGATCGCGCAAAATTCGCGTTAATACACTCAACATCAATCGCACCCTCATACAAAGACAGTGTTAAATCATACTGCTGCTCCCAGCAATCATTTGCTAAAAGTTCTAATCCCAAATTAAAATAACGGGCAGATGGTTCATAGGCGATCGCTGCTTTTGCTTTTTGACCGGCGATTAAATTCAGTTCTGCTAACTGATTTTTTTGTTGTTGATCGCTAATTAAATCTTTGCCGTAATTTAATTTATTAACTAATTCAAAAATGTTTTCTTTTTGTTGTTGTGGTGATTGACTTTGTAGAAGTCTTTGACCTATTTTTAGATGGGTTGCTTGACGTTCGGCTTCGGGAATTAGCGCTTCTGCGGCTTGTTGAACTCGGTCGTGCAAAAACTGATAACTAATAGTACGCTCATCAAGAGCGATCGCGGCAGTTTCTTCTCCCACAAACAAGGGAATTTTGTAAGCATTACTTAAGGGTAAAATTAATCCGGCTTCCATCGCTGACCAGATTTGTTTAGCCGTCTCCAATAGGCTTTTCTGAGATATAACCGCAAGCGTTTCTAAATCAAAGCGATAACCAATACAAGCAGCAAATTTTAATAAAATTTGTGTATTCTGTGGTAATATTTCAATTTTATTAACCATTAAATCAACCACATTATCTGTCACCCCGACAGTTTTAATTTGAGTGAAATCCCACGTCCACCGAGCGGTTGCAAAATCAAATTTAAGTAGATTTCTTTGCGCCAGAGATTGTAATAATTGAGTTAAAAAGAAGGGATTACCGTCTGTTTTGTTGTAGAGTAATCTTGCTAGCTGTGTTGAGGTTTCTGTTTGTTGTAATGTATCCGCAACCAATTGTTTAACGCTCTCAAGTGATAACGGTTTTAATACAATTTCATTGACTGTGGTACATTCTTGCAATTGGACTATTGTTTGAATCAAAGGATGTGATGCACTTACTTCGTTATCCCGATATGCACCTAATAGCAATAAATAGCCGATATTGGCATCAGTGATTAAGGCTTGAATGAACTTTAAAGAGGCAGAATCTGCCCATTGCAAATCATCTAAAAACAGCACTAATGGATGTTCTTTTTGGGCAAAGACACCAATAAAAGCTTGAAATACGCGATTAAATCTAGCTTGAGTTTCTGTAGCTCCTAGTGTTGGTACAGGTGGTTGCGCTCCAACCAGCAATTCCACTTCCGGAATTACTTCAACTATCACCTGAGCGTTTTCTCCTAAAGCTTGCTGTAACTTCGTTTTCCAGACTTCCAGATTGGCGGCACTTTCAGCTAACAATTGCTGCATCAATATCCGAAATGCTTGAATCAATGAAGCGTAGGGAATATCTCGTTGAAATTGGTCGAATTTTCCGGCAATAAAATAACCCCGCTGTTGCAGAATTGGCTTGTAAATTTCGTTGACTAAAGAAGATTTACCAATGCCAGAATGACCACTGATAAGCAACAGTTCGATATTCTCCATTTTCGCTATCCGACCAAACGCTTGCATAAGTGTGGCAACTTCTGCTTCACGTCCATACAGCTTTTGGGGAATCAATAAATGTCCAGAAGTATCGTCTTGAGCGATCGCAAATTCTTTAATTTCCCCGATTGTGGTTAACTGTAACGCTGTTTCTAAATCCTTCTTGACTCCAAAAGCGCTTTGATAACGGTCTTCCGCGTTCTTTGCCAACAACTTCATGATAATATTTGAAATCACAACCGGAATATCTTGCCGCACTTGATGCGGTGCAATCGGTTGTTTGGCAATGTGAGCGTGAATTAGTTCTAAGGGATCGTCAGATTGAAACGGTAAACGCAGCGTCAGCAATTCATAAAACGTCACCCCTAAAGCATACAAATCACTGCGGTAATCGATCACCCGATTCATCCGTCCGGTTTGCTCTGGAGAAAGATAAGGAAGGCTACCCTCTAGTAAACTGGGTGGGCTCAAAAACGGATTTTCTTTGGAAAGACGCGAAGCGATACTAAAGTCAATTATTTTAATTTCTTGATGCGGGCTAATAAGAATATTTTTTGGCTTAATATCTTTATGAATAATTTGATGTTGATGAATCTCACCTAAAATCGATGCAATTTGAATGGCAATTTTTAGCCACTCAGTTAATGCTAAGGTTTTGTCTGCGACAAATGTCTTTAAATCGCTTCCAAAATCTTCTAAAATCAGTGCTAAACGTTTTTGATACTGTTCTAATTTATATGGTTTAATTACACCTGAGATCCGCAAATCCATAAGGATTTGATACTCTTGCTTGAGTCGAGCAGTTTCTTCAACCGTTGGAAAATCTGCTTTTAGTGTTTTAATCACGACTGTTTGGCGATCGCACTCGCGAATGCTTCGATAAACAAGCGTGCGATCGCCAGTGTGAAGGATTGTGCCGAGCGTATAACCAGGAAGCGCAGATATCATATTCTGGTATACCATTATGTCGTCAAGACCTATTAAAACTCTATCCGTCCCATCTCGCACTCGGCTAAACCAAAACGAAAAGTAATAAAAGCAGGTCATCTGACCAAGTAAGTAAGTCGGCAACAAAAAACCAAACTATCCTCCTGCTATTTTTTAGTGCCGTCGAACTCACGTTATTTACTATTGATCTAACCAGTTAAGCAGCCCAAGTGAAGTAGTGCCTCCTACAAGGTGAGCGCCAATCAGATTGACGTTTGCCAAAACTACAAAAAGATCTAGGGAACGAATGACATTTTCAGGTCTATAGACTGCCACTCCTGGAGGCAGAGCTAGAGCTTTTGATAGTACAGCAATAACGGTCACTTCAGATCCTAAAAAAGCTAACAATAGCCCTATCAAACTGACAATTAGTCCAATGCGTAATACTTGAATTACGTCCTCTTTCCTTGGATGTAGTTCACGGTTAGGGGACTGTAAAAGTTTGTCTAAACGCCTGTAGCGGTTCACCCAATAGAGCCGGAAACACAGCACTAAAATTCCAATAATACCAAAAAAGACTCCAAACCCCATAACCGAATTCGTCGTTGTTTGGACAGTGGAACTACGGCTAAATATTGCCAAGAACAAAGCCAAGGTAGAAACAGCGCCTAGTGCTAACTGTACCCAAAAGCTAATCGGCCTTACTACGTGAAAAGTAGCTGCAAATTTTTGCTTAGTTGGTACAGGTAGGTATGAATTTAAGTCATTTGACATATTCGTTCTCCTTAAGCCTGATAACTTCTTAAGCCTGATAAACTATCCTTTTATTTTTTTAACCGTAATATTATCACTCAAAGGAAAACATTACGCATATCATCTTTTATCTTCTATTAACTGGCAGAAATATTTCTCTATCTTTAGACTGTATTTATAGATTGGTTAGTTGCCAGTCGATAGTTGATAGTGGGAATTTTCAGAGGGTAAAAGGGAAAGGGGGAAGGGGGAAAAGAATAAAAAACTTTCTTTTCTTCCCTTTTCCCTTTACCCTTTTCCCTGTGAAAAAATGCCCAATGCCCAATGCCCACTAACAACTAACTTTGCTGTTGTGGAACTTGTGAAACTTGCGCTAATTCCTTTTCTTTATCTTGTCTGCGCTTTTTCGCGTAGAGTTGAATCGTGGCTACCATCGCAATAATCATTGCCCCAATTACCCAAACGGTAATATCTGTAGGTAGATTATCCTTAAATACGGCTAGCAATACAATCACGACTAACATCAAACTGGGTGCTTCATTCAAAGCGCGTAACTGTTGACTACTCCAGCGACACTCATCTACAGCTAACTGCTTCATTAGCCTTTTGCAATAATGATGATAGCCGAGTAAAAGAACAACAAATCCTAGTTTTACATGCAACCAAGTCTGTTTTAAAACTTCTGGTTCAGTAGTTAATAAACCGATCGCCATTGCTACCGTTAACAACATTCCTGGGGTAGTGATAATGTTGTAAAGCCGTTTTTCCATTATCTGATACTGATTTTTCAGTATCGTGCTTGCTGGTTCTGGTTCTTGGTTGGCTTCGACGTGATAGATAAAAAGACGTACTAGATAAAATAATCCAGCAAACCACACTACAATCCCGATAATGTGAAACGCTTTAAACCATGAATAAGCCATGAATTTCATTCTCCATTTAGCTGGACAAATCACTGAAAAAAAGCAATACGTAGTAAGCGATGAATCGCTTATTTTGACCACTAAAGTGCTCACTACGAGACTTTCTTCTATTCTTACTTATTATTTGTACGCCGCACAAAAGGCAAAAGGTCTTCTAAAATCGTCTCATGATAGTGTTCTTGAGGGTAATGCCCAACATTATTAAGTTTTATTAACTCCGCATTAGCTACAGAATCGGCAAAGTTTTGTGCCATGTCTACAGAAAGCCAAGGGTCAATCATTCCCCATTGGATTAAAATTGGCTGTTGCCATTCTTTAAAGCCAGATTCGATTTCGTTCATTGCGGAACTCAGTTGCAAATTGCGAATGGTTGCTAAGAGTCCTCGTCCAGAAGATGAACTTTTCAAGTATGGCTTTCGATAAACATCTAAATCTTTATCTTCGATAACATAACGACAACCACCTTCTAAAGTTCTATCAACTAATAAAGGGTCTTGGGTCATCATTTCACCTGCTAAAGGTAAACCCAATTGTTGAATTTTCCAAGGTAATTTTGCCGCACTAGTAATCGGTGTGTTGATTATAGCTAAATTCGCAATTTGTTCTGGATGTCGCAAAGCATATTGTAAGCCTACAGAACCTAAAAATCCTTGGACAACTAAAGAAAAACGTTGTAATTCTAACGCTTTGATAAATCCTTCTAAAGCTGTAATAAATGCATCTGGGGTGTAAGCAAAATCTCGTTTTTCTGGTTTGGATGAAAAACCATAACCAATCCAATCTGGTGCGATCGCTCTTGTACCCTGTTTCGCTAAAGCTGGTAAAATATTACGCCAAGTGTAACTTTGCGACACTAAGCCGTGTAGCAATAATACAGGCAGTAAGTCTGTTTGACCAATCGGTTCAGCTTCGCGATAAAACCATTCTAGGGAATTTACGGTTATTTTATGTTCTTGTATTGACATGAGAAAAAACCTCACGCAAAGGCGCAAAGTATTTTGTTATTTAGATTACGAATCGTTGGGAATAATCATCTCACGAATTGCGTATGCTGTTGCGGGTGCTAATAAAACGCCGTTGCGATAGTGTCCGGTGGCGAGGAGAATGTTATCAAAGCCTGGTAGTTTGCCTATAATTGGTGCGGGTCGTTTTTCGGGACGAGGACGCAACCCCGACCAAGTGCGGTTAATTGTGGCTTGTGCTAATTCTGGACACAAGGCGATCGCTTGAGTTAAAACTTTCTTCAACAGTTCTTCATCAGGCGGTATTTCATCGCTATCATTGGGAAACTCCACCGTCGCACCTATCCAATAATCTCCGTTATCTACAGGGACAATGTGAACATCATCACCTGTAATCACTGGTTGAAAGTTGCGATCGCCTAAAGGATGTCCTAAGCTTACTTGCAAAGCTTGCCCCAGCACAGGGCGAATATCAATCATTTGATTTAATTGCGCTGTCAAAAGTGACGAACCCAACCCAGCAGCGATTACAAACCAATCAGCGGTAATTTTGCCCTCTGTCGTCTCAAGTTCATTGCACCAATTCGTCGAGGTTGGAGTTTTGTTGACAGTAACGCCAAATTTGAATGTAACGCCATTGCGTTGAGCCGCATCAACTAAAGCTAAAGTCAAGGCAGTTGGATTCAGTTGGCGGTCTTGGGGAGAATAAACAGCGTAACTTATTTTATCGTTACTTACCTGCGGACAGACTGCTTTTAATTTAGCCGCGTCCCAAACTTCCAACTTCCAGTTTTGAGAAGAGCGAATTTCCGCTAGCTTTTGCCAATCTGCTTTCTTTTCTTCTGACAAGCAAAGGCTGAGAATTCCTTGACGATTAAAAGGAATTTTGCGATTTGTGATAGCTTCTAGTTCCGGAATTAGAGTTTCATAACGTTGGATGCTAGAGGATCGCATTCGCCAAGCATTACCCTTAATTTTGTGGCTAATCGCACCCATCAAAACGCCTAATGCTGCTCCTGTAGAGGCTTGGGCGGGTGGTTGTTTGTCAATGACAGTGATTTTGAGGTCTTTAACTTGACTGAGTTCATAGGCGATCGCTGCCCCAACAATACCACAACCGATAATGACTACATGACTCATTGGTTTTTCATCAGGAAGATGGGGAGAGGGGGAGTCAGGAGTCAGGAGTCAGGAGTCGGGAGTCGGGAGTCGGGAGGAGGCAATAGTTAAAATTCCCCGTTGTTCTCCTGTCTCCTATCTCCTGTCTCCTGTCCCCCACTCCTCCTTAAGCCTAACTTGCCTCTGACTTGTTGCTTTGCGGTAACAATTCTAAGAACTTGTCAATGTCAGCAAAAGCGGCTTTGTTATTATTCAAAGCTAATTGAGAGTTGCGATCGGCTGCGGCTTGATCTATTTTTACCAGGTGGTTAAATAAATCTCGCGTTATCTTACGTGCTTCGGGTTGGTCTTTGGGTAGCAGGTTGGAAGCAACATAACTCATGTTCAGCTTGAGTTCTGTCATCGGACCGTGGATAAAATTACCCACATCGATCCAGTCATTTCTTTGGATCAGCTTTTGCAATTCTTGTGAGCGATCGCGCACAGCCAGAATTTGAGGAACATATTCCTGAATTTTCTGTAACTGAGCCGTAGTATAGGTTGGAGGTGGTGTAGCGACAGTAGGACCGCCACAACTAATCAGGAATGTTGCCAAAATTACCAGAATCAATGACAAGATCGAGCGTTGACGCGCCATATACTCAATTTTTTGTATGCCTATTAACAGTGTAATTTTAGATCGCTAGGGTAATTTCTCGTTCTCACTAGCCAGAGTTTTTTTGCGATGTTGGGGAATGGGCATTAGGCAATGGACACGCTCGCACGCTCGTACGCTCGCAATCGGAATTAAAGAAGGGGCTGTAAGTGATGCGCGTTCTAATTAGGATTCTTTCCATGCCCAATGCCCGATGCCCATTCGCCAACATGGCAAAATACTTGCCAAGATGGATTTAGACTATGCGTGAATTTTCAGTTTTGAATTTCAATTGCTAACAATGCCTTTCCTTCCTAAACTGCGTCCATACATTCTTATAGGCTTGTTCCTCAGCCTTTTTCTTAGTCTAGATTTGTTTTCAGACAATTTTACCAACGCCGCAACGCCAACGACAGCTGCCCCTGTATCGGGTTTAGCACTTACCCAAGGGGTGACAAAAACGGTTTTAGATAATGGTTTAACAGTGTTAACCAAAGAAATCCATACTGCACCAGTGGTCAGCGTGCAGGTTTGGTATAAAGTTGGTTCACGCAACGAAGGGACGGGGGAAAATGGTATCTCCCACCAGTTGGAACATTTAATGTTTAAAGGCACTTCTACTCGTCCAGTACAGTTTGGGCGTCTGTTTAGTGCTTTGGGTAGTCAATCTAATGCTTTTACCAGCTATGACGAAACCGCCTACTATGGTACGGTGCAGCGAGACAAACTCGAAGCGCTGCTAACCTTAGAAGCCGATCGCATGGAAGGTGCTTTAATTGAACCTGACCAACTGACGAGCGAAAAGCGCGTAGTCATTTCTGAACTACAGGGATACGAAAATTCACCTAGCTATCGTCTCAGTCGAGCAGTGTTGCGAGCTGCTTTTCCAAATCGGACTTACGGCTTACCTGTCGGAGGCACAAAAGCCGATGTCGAAAAATTCACGCTGGAGCAGGTGCGGAATTATTATCAAACCTTCTACAGTCCAGATAATGCGACATTGGTAGTTACAGGCGATTTTACTACAGCACCAACGCTGAAAGTTATCAAAGACACTTTTGGCAAGGTTCCGAAACGAGCTAAAACAGTTCCGCCAAAAGGTAACGTTGCCGTACCTTCTAATACTCCTGCGAAAAAAGAGCCAATCGTCCTGAAACAACCGGGAAGCGCTGCACTGCTGCAAATTGTGTATCCTTTACCGGATATCAAGCATCCCGATGTGGCGGCGATAGATTTGATGGATGGTATTCTTACAGGCGGTCGTAGTTCTCGACTTTACCAAGATCTGGTAGAATCCGGACTCGCCAGTTCAGTAAGTGCGAGTGCAGCAGAATTAATTGAACCAGGTTGGTATGAAATTAATGCTACAGCCGCACCCGGTCAAGAATTATCAAAAATTGCTTTGGTGCTGCAACAATCGTTGACGAAACTGCAACAGCAGCCAGTCACCAATGAAGAATTGAACCGAGCAAAGACGCAATTACAAGCTTCTTTTATACTGAATAATCAGGATATCACCAGTCAGGCAAATCAACTGGGGTATAATCAACTCGTCGCCGGAGATTATCGCTTTATTGAGGGGTATCTGGCAGCGATCGCCAAAGTTACGCCAGCTGATGTGCAAAAAGCAGCGAAAACTTACCTTGATCCGGCTAAACAAACCATCGGCTTCTTTGAACCTACCCAACCAGATGGTAAACCAGGAACTTCTAATGCTGGTTCTGGTCGCACCGCTGAGAACTTCAGCCCAGGTAAGCCAGTAGACCCCGCAGAACTGGCTAAATATCTTCCTCCTGCCACATCAGCCACCACTGCTAGCAAACAATCGCTACCAGAACAATTCAGATTGGCGAATGGGATGCGGGTTCTTTTGTTAAGCGATCGCAGTTTTCCCTCGATAAACCTCACCGGACAAATTGACGCTGGTGCTGAATTTGACAAGAATGAAAAAGCTGGACTAGCGAATTTGACTGCTGGTAACTTGATGAATGGCACCAAAACTCAAAATGCTCTCACATTAGCTAAATCGTTAGAAGATAAAGGAGCCAGTTTAGCTTTTAGTGCTAGTCGTGAAGGAGTCGCTATTGGTGGTCAAGGTTTGTCAGCGAATCTGCCAATATTGATACAAACTCTGGCAGATGTAGTACAAAATGCTACTTTCCCTGCCGAACAACTCGAACTAAGCCGACGACGGTCATTAATCGGTTTGAAAGCACAGCTAGATGACCCGCGTGGACTGGGACGAAGAGTTTTTCAGCAAGCAATTTACCCAGAAAATCACCCATTCCACAGCTTTCCCACAGAAGAAAGTTTGAAGGCTATTACTCGCGATGATGTGGTTCGCTTTTATCAAGAACATTATCGACCAGATACAACAACGATCGCTTTAGTGGGTGACTTTGATCCAGTAAAAGTGAAAGCTTCACTTAATCAAGCTTTCGGCAAATGGCAAGCAAAAGGTAAAGCACCAGTTTTGAATCTTGCATCAGTACCGTTACCGCAAAGCCAGACACGTCTGAATAAAGTAATTCCCGGTAAGGCAGAGGCAGTTACTTATATAGGCTACAATGGCATCTCGCGCAAAGACCCTCGTTTTTATGCAGCTTTGGTACTGAATCAGATTTTAGGTGGTGATACCTTATCTAGCCGCTTGGGTACGGAAGTACGCGATCGCCAAGGTTTAACTTACGGTATTTACAGCGCTTTTGCTGCTGGAGTTAATCCGGGTCCGTTCTTAATTCAGATGCAAACCTCTCCCCAAGACGCCAATAAAGCGATCGCTAGCGCTGTTGCTTTACTCAAACAAGTGCGAGATCAAGGAGTGACGGAAGCTGAATTAAACTCAGCAAAACGCTCAATTACCAACAGCTATCCCGTAGATTTGGCAAATCCCAGTGATGTCGCCACTATCATTTTAGACAATGCTGTTTACGGGCTTTCATCTACAGAGGTTCGAGAATTCCCCAAGCGCATTGAAGCCGTGACGATGACTCAAGTCGAGCAAGCAATCAAAGACCTAATTAATCCTGACAAACTGGTGATTGTCACAGCAGGACCTAATGGCTAATGCGGAAAAGGGCAAAGGAAAAAGGGAAAAGGAATTAATTCTTCCTCTCCCCCGCTCCCTTATCTCCGCACGATTGTCATAAGATTGTCACTGAACCCTCATATCGCCTGATTAAGCTGGTATTAACGAAAACATTGATTTCGTCCTCACACTATACCGCTGCTCTCTTGTTGTTTACTCAGCAGGAGAGTTTTTTTGTGTCAAACTAATCATGTTATTGGTATAAAAATAAAGGTGCGATATTTATGGCGATGACATCACCTAAGTTTGATTAATTGCCAAAGTGCTGCCTCACCACAGGGTATCTACGCTCAATAGAAGCGCGAGTATTTTATTCAAAATAATACTCGTTAAATTCCGTAATCCTTGTTCAATTGTTTGAATTTATTCTGTAACCAACAAATATTTAAAGAGAATTAGAGAGGATGTCTACTGCAATTAAATGTCCTACCAATCGACCAACTTTGCAATTCGGTGCAACTAGTCCAATTGTCAAAGAAATGCAAAAAGCATTAAACCAGCGGCTTGCAGAACTGGATACTTTATCAGATTATCCTCTACAAGTTCTTGTCACAAGTTACTTTGAAGAACAAACCCATGATGCTGTTAAATATTTTCAGTGTCTTGCCTTCCTCAAAACAGATGGTATTGTCGGAAAAAATACCTGGGCATATCTGTGCGAAGGTGCAAATAGTCTGCCAGAGCTAAGTCAAGGAAGTAGCGGTTCCCTGGTGAAATCAGTTCAGCAAGCGCTGAAAATTGGTAAATATTATTTTGGTGAAGTCGATGGCATCTTTGGCGCGAAAACAACTGAAGCAATACAAGCTTTTCAGGCATCGCGCTATCAGCAACCCAATGGCATAATTGGATATCGGACATGGAATGCTTTAAGTAGATTCCATGCCCATATTTCTCACTGTATTATTGATATTTTTGATTAACATTTATCGCCCTCAGGCTATAAGCCTGGGGCTATACATACAAAGCCTGCCTCCGCAGGCTAGAAGCCTCTATTTACTGTAGCCCGCGATTAGGCGGACTTTTATCTCGTTCCCGCGCTCCGCGTGGGAATAAATTTATTGAGGCTCTGCCTCCAATATGGTTGAGGCAGAGCCTCAATGATTAGACGCTACCATGCAGAGCATGGTAGCCAGAAAAAGCAAGTTTTTTTATCTTTTATGCTTGTGATTTATATTTATTTCTCCATGAAAACTAAATCTTCAGGTTGAACAGTTAATTTGATATTTTGACCATCAACTTTCACCACAAAGTCAAATCCTGTAATATGGCTATCTGGGAGAATTATGACTTTATCTTTCTTAGATTCCAGAAAGTTCATAAATCCGTCTAGAGCAACACTCCCATCATTAATAGCGAGATAATCAAGCAGTCGGCGAAACAGCTTTGGTAGAATAACAACTTTGTCGGTGATAGTTTCTAAATCTTCTAAAACAAAACCTTTATTAGTTTTATCTGATGCCCATAAACCCTTTTTATCAGTACGAGCTTTTTCGGTGACAGCAATTAATTGTTTGCGGATATCTGGATATAACTTAGAGTAAAAGGTAGGGTAAACTAAGCCTTTAGCTAAAAGATGAGAATTTGCACTCTTTTTGAGCAAAGATTTTTCAAAGTGAATGTTGCTGCCATCTTCTTGTTCTGAATCGCCTTTAAAAACAAAAGCTACAGCTCTACCATACGTGTCTGCAAAACGGGTGAGGATAAAACCAGGTACTTCTTCGGGTTCTGCGGCAGTAATTACTTGATTAGAACCACGGGTAATATTTTTAAATCCTAAGAATTTTAACAATTCGCCAGAAGCAGCATCAGCAAATTCCGCAGGCTGGTGCTGTATGCCTATACTACCCATTTTCGGGCGATAATGTGTTTCCAGGGCATCGATACTATCTAAGCGCAGCTGGACGCCTCCTGAGCGGTTAGTGCTGACTGGTGTCTGCAATTTCTTCCACAGTTCGGGGTTGTGGGGATAAAAGCGGATAGAATCGCCATCAGGAGCAGTTTTTAGGATTTTGAAGTTGCCCTGGATAAGCGTCATTGTCATTTGTTGAGTTCCTTTGATGAATATGAACTACAACTGTTATTTTTACAGTAATTTTGGATACTGGTGTAGTCAGTGCTGAAGCGCTTACTACGGCAGGACTCAAAGTTAGTAGCGATCGCCTTTCTACCATAGGTGGATGAGGCTTGGCAAAGCGATCGCTAAAAATAATTGCTCGCGGATCTCATTCTCTCGCTAAACTAATGTTAAGCAAACGTCCAGTTTGCTCCTCACAGAACACTTTTGCCCTCTTGTCAGGTAACTCCCAAGAGGGCTTTTTTTATACTAACGAGCTATTATCACCTAAAAAGAGTTAACCTAATCTCGGCTAAAATTGCATCTACCAAAAAATGAAGAAACGCAAAGCTTTGTTATTTACGGTGCTGTTTGCTGCAATCGTGGCAATTAGCATCATTACGAGTTACAACAATCCTTTACAAGCAGCCTCGTCTGTGGGTAAAGACACGCTGACGTTGATTACCTCACCTGATTATCCCCCTTATGAGTATTACGACACTCAGGGAGGAGAACGGAAAATCGTTGGCTTTGATATTGATATTGCTAATGCGATCGCCAAAGAACTAGGATTTAAACTCAAGGTGATGGAGTCGGATTTTAACGGCTTAATTCCCGCACTGCAAGCAAATCGAGCTGATTTTGTCATGGCTGGGATGACTCCCACCCCAGAACGCAAGAAAAATGCCGATTTTTCGATTATCTATTACGAAGCGCAAGATACCATTGTCGCACCGAAAGGTAGCAACCTGAAGCAACCCCAAGACCTTGCAGGTAAAAGAGTCGGCGTCCAATTGGGGACAATCCAAGAAACAAACGCAAAGAAAATTGCCCAAAAAGTTACAGGTATCCAGTTAAACCAACTCAACAAAGTGCCAGAAGCAATTCAGGAGATTAAATCGCGGCGAATTGATGCGGCTATTGTTGAGGATACCGTTGCGAAAGGATTCGCGCAAGCTAACCCAGATTTAGAATTTAACCCGATTCCCTCACAGGAAGGAAGTGGATCGGCGATCGCTTTCCCGAAAAACTCTTCTTTAGTTGAACCTTTCAACAAAGTTCTTCAGCAAATGAAGGATAAAGGGCAAGTAAAACAATTAGCAACCAAGTGGTTTTCACAAAACACTGCCGCAAATGCAGCTGCATCCTCATCAGCACCCGCAGCCAAAAAGGGACTGAATCTCGACTTCAGCAGAATTCTTCCTGACATTCCCTTTATTCTTCAGGGGATACCGCTAACTCTTTTGTTCACTTTATTCTCAGTGTTTTTCGGTTTAATTTGGGGGACAATATTATCTTTATTCAAAATTACAGGCATCAAGCCGCTGACTTTGTTTGCTAATGCCTACACCTCTGTATTTAGAGGTACGCCACTGCTTTTACAATTGGCTTTAGTTTACTACGCAACGCCTCAACTTACAGGTTATGATATTTCTGCATTGCAGGCGGGTGTGCTAACTTTTACACTTAACTCTGGCGCGTATATGTCAGAAACTATCCGGGGAGGAATTCAAGCGGTAGATAAAGGACAAAGTGAGGCAGCAATGTCGATGGGTGTTTCTTACTGGTTGATGATGTGGGATGTAATTTTGCCCCAAGCTTTGAAAAACATTTTACCCGCTTTGGTTAATGAAACTATCGGACTATTAAAAGATTCGGCGTTAGTATCAACGATTGGTGTAGTGGAAATTTTACGCAGCGCTCAAATTATCGGCGCAAATAAGTATATATATTTTGAACCATTGCTATTTGCAGGTTTGATTTATTATGTTTTAGTTATGGGTTTAACTTTTAGTGCCTCCGCTTTGGAAACAAAATTAAGGCGAAGTGAATAAAGATTGTTAATTGTTAGTTATTAGTGGTTTCTGCTTAGTTGATAGTTAATAGTTGTTAGTTGTTTGATTTACCATGCCCAATGCCCCATGCCCAATGCCCCATGCCCAATGCCCAATGCCCAATGCCCAATGCCCCATACGCTAATAATATGAATCCAGCAGTAATTCGCACAGAATTTTTGTATAAATCTTTTGGCAAACTCGATGTTCTAAAAGATATTTCGACGGAGATTTATCCAGGTGAAGTAGTCGCTATTCTTGGTCCTTCGGGTTCGGGGAAGTCTACTTTTCTGCGATGTATGAATTTGTTAGAACGCCCAACAAAAGGACGAGTTTACTTTAATGAGCAAGAAATTACTCAGCCGAAGACAAATATTCTTAAGGTTCGCTCCTCTTTAGTGATGGTGTTTCAACACTTTAATTTGTTTCCTCACATGACGGTGCTGCAAAATGTGACTTATGCGCCGATTAAGGTGAAAAAAGTTGATAAGCGAGAAGCAAAACAGAAGGGATTAGAGTTACTTGATAAAGTGGGTTTGGCAGAAAAAGCGGATGTTTACCCATCTAAATTATCTGGTGGACAGAAACAGCGAGTTGCGATCGCTCGCGCATTAGCGATGGAACCCCAAATGATTTTGTTTGATGAACCAACCTCGGCTTTAGATCCAGAAATGGTCAAAGATGTGTTGGACGTGATGAAAGGTTTGGCGCAATCGGGAATGACAATGGCGATTGTGACGCATGAAATGGGATTCGCTAAAGAAGTTGCGAGTCGAATTATGTTTCTCGATCAAGGAAGTTTGGCAGAGGATACTACACCCAGCGAGTTTTTCCAAAATCCTGAGTGCGATCGCGCAAAGCAATTTCTCGAAAAAATGTTGTAGTCTTCCTTTTGACGTGGAGAAAGTAAACCATTGAGTGATTATAAATTGATGCAAGTTTTGCTATACATAAGTTTTCACTCTGCTCTAATGGCTCACATTAAGTTCTTAATCTGAGAATAGAGAAATGAAATCCACCTCACCGGCTCGATCAATTCCTCATCCAGAAATTGTTTTACCACCACTGACAAAAGAAACAATTCAACGAGCGAGGCAGGGTGTTGCTTACGCACGCAACGCTGGTGCTAATGAGGCGATCGCCGAAGCGTTGCTGTCAGCAGAAGTTCTTGCAGAAGGTGGTTCGCAAAAGAAAATCAGCGGTGAGATACGGCGAAAAGTGTTGCGAACTGTGATTCACATTCTTTTTGAAATTAAAGTTGAGTTTCCCGAACGCATTCCTCAAACACCCGCGCTAGTTGCGGCAAATCATCTCAACCACATTGATCCATTTCTCCTGCTGTCGGAGTTGCCTGCAAATCCCTTTTACCATATTTTGGGTGATGCTCGCACACTTTACAACAACTGGTGGAAACGTTTATTTCTGCGTTTAGCTAAAGGAGTTATTCCCCTAGAACGCATTTGGAAAGAAGAAATTGCGGTGATTTCAGGTGCAAAAGCAGGACGTGAAGATTTAGCTGAATTGGCTGATGATATTCAACAATATGTCCCTCAAGGCAATTCTATAGAGACGCTGCGACACCTAGATCGCATCGTTCAAGGCATCTTTGCCCGTGGAGATGGAATTATTCTCTTTCCAGAGGGTAGACTTGGCAGCGCTGAAGGTAATTTGCAACTACCCCTCAAGCGTGGTGCTGCAATTTATGCTTTGCGTTCTGGAGTGCCAATTGTACCTGTAGCACTCATCGGTACTCAAGATTTGTATTTTAGAAAGAAATTAACTGTGCGTTTTGGCGAACCGTTAATTTTTCCACAATCTAATCGACCAAAGCCAAAAGAAATACAAGCAGTTTTGGATGAATTGCAAGCAGCGCTATGCGCTTTGTTGCCAAATGATTATCATGAACCAGAAGAACCAAAGCGATTACGTCACTTTCTGAATCGAATGTTTTTGTAAAAAGTAATATCTAGGACTTAGGCATTTTGCGTAAGTCCTATTTTCGCTTTGGTTTTTATTAATCAGCAGGTTCGGTGAAGACAACTTCGTAGAGATGAAACTGATTTTCGGCTAAACCTTGCCAATATTCACTTAAAGGTTTGTATTTTGGATTTTTCAATAGTTCTTCAAAATCGGCAAAGCTGCGCCACTGTCCGTAGTTTACATTATGTACGCCATCAAGCGATCGATGAAAATTACCAGATAAAAGTCCGGGATTTTGCAACCCCAGAGGTAAATATTCTCTCTCTAATTCCACCAGACGCATCTGATTTTCTGGCTTGACTTTAAATTCAGCTAGGTGAATTAAACCACCTTTGGCAATTTTGAGTGTGCCATCATCTGGGAGAGAAACAACGACTTCGTAAACGTGCGACTCATGAATTTTAAATTCAAAAAGCTTTTCTCCAAGTTGACGCAGTTGGGAATTATTTATGAATGCTTGGTAATCTTCTTGAGTTTTCCATTGAGCGTAATTCATCACTCGCACGCCATCTATACTTTTGTGGATGCTAGATGAAACAAAACCCGGTTGGTGTTTTACCCCTTTTTCCACAAATTCCACAATATTATCAACAAGTTCTTGCTGTCTTTCTGGTTCTACAGCAAAGATAATTATGACCGTGATGACATTGTTGTTTTTGGCAATAGTCGGCATTTTGAAACCTCTCGTAGTGACGACTGAAGTCGTCATCATATTATCAGATAAGCAGTGAAGCGCTTACTACGAAAATGTTTTATCTTTTACAACCAATATCTTCTAATAAACGCGCAATTAATGCTGTCCAGCCGGTTTGGTGACTGGCTCCCAAACCGTGACCAGAATCTCCACAGAAGTACTCGTGAAAGAGAATTAAGTCGCGCCAATGAGGATCGTTGGCGAAATATTGATTATGACCGTGCCAAGGGCAGCGTCCTTCTTCGTCGGGAAGAAATATCTGCGTTAATCGGTGTTGCAGTTCCTCCGCTACTTGGGAGAGGTTCATCATCTGTCCAGAATTTGTGGGACATTCAACTTTTAAAGAATCACCGTAGAAGTGATGGTAACGTTCTAAAGCTTCGATGAGTAGATAATTTAAGGGAAACCAAATTGGTCCACGCCAATTTGAATTTCCGCCGAAAAAGTTGCTGTTAGATTCTCCCGGAAGATACTTGACACAATACTCTTGATGGTCAAATTTTAAGATATAAGGATGATCTAAATGATGGCGGGATAAAGAGCGAATGCCATATTTTGATAAAAATTCGGTTTCATCTAACAAGTAACGCAGCACTCTTTCTAAACGTTCTTGAGAAGGAATCGCTAATAACATGCGTCCATGATCCCGCGCTTTTTTCATGCAGGAAATGTGCTGGGTTACGTCTTTGCGATTTTTGAGAAACCACTGCATTCGTTTAGAAAATCCTGGTAGACGCTCGATTAAGTCAAAGTCGATAGTTTCTACGGCAAAAAATAGCACAAGTCCGACAAGCGATCGCACTTTCAAAGGTATAGATTTACCATTCACCTCAAGCTGATCGTAATAAAAGCCGTCTTCTTCGTCCCACAATCCAGTCCCACCGAGTCGATTCATCGCATCAGATATGGCGATGAAATGCTCAAAAAACTTTGATGCAATATCTTCATAAGCGGGGTCTTCATTAGCTAGTTCTAACGCCATCGCTAGCATGGTTAAGCAGTAAAATGCCATCCAAGCGGTGCCGTCTGCTTGTTGAAGATTCCCTCCAGTGGGTAGCGGTTTGGAACGATCAAAAACTCCGATGTTATCCATTCCCAAAAAGCCACCGGCGAAGATATTTTTCCCTTCAATATCTTTGCGGTTTACCCACCAAGTAAAGTTCACCAACAATTTTTGAAAGACACGCGCCAAAAAAGTGCGATCGCGTTTTCCTTTACATGCGGTAATCTTATAAACACGCCAACAAGCCCAAGGCAATACTGGCGGATTTGTATCCGAAAAGTCAAATTCATAAGCTGGTAGTTGTCCGTTGGGATGCGTATACCACTCCCGCAGAAACAAAATTAGCTGCTGTTTAGCAAATTCTGGATCGACTTTGGCAAAGGCAACAATGTGAAAAGCTAAATCCCAAGTAGCGTACCAAGGATACTCCCATTTGTCCGGCATGGAAATTACATCGCGGTTGTAAAGTTCAGTCCAATCGATGTTACGTCCATTTTTCTCTCTTTGTGGTGGTGGTTGGCTAGGATCGCCTTCTAACCACTGCTTCACACCGTAATGATAAAATTGTTTTGACCACAGCAACCCTGCATAAGCTTGTCTGACTACTCGATTTTCGTGTGGGGAAAGGTTGCAAGAAACACGTTTTTTGTAAAATTCTTCTGTTTCGTCGATGCGCTGTTGAAATATTAAGTCAAAATCTTTGTCAAATGGCTGTTGTGGTGCTTCGTCTTCGGCAAATAGCCGTAACCTGATTGTAACTTCTTCGCCAGCTGGTATTTCCAAACAGTAGTTTGCAGCGGCTTTTGTACCGACCATTTCCGGATTTACGGCATCTTTAATACCGTTGACAATATATTCGTGAAAAGCATCTTTGACGTAAGCAGCAGAATTTTCTTTTACGCCAAACAGCTTGACTGCGTTTGTCTCATTGTCGGTAAATAAGAATTTTGGCGGTTCGCTACCTGGGAAGGGTTCAACCGCAAGATGAAATTTGCCGAGTGTTTCATGAGAAAGTAAAAGTTCCCCATCTTTTTTATACTCGATGCGGGGTTTTGACCAATAACTCTCGCCGATACGACCCCAAGACCAACTATTTTTAAACCAAATTGTCGGTAAAAGGTGCAGTGTGGCAGATTTTTCCGCACGATTGGCAACAGTGATTTTAATTAAAATGTCGTTAGGACTAGCTTTGGCGTATTCGGCAAAAACGTCAAAATAGCGATTTTCAGCAAAAATCCCTGTATCCAGAAGTTCAAATTCTGATTCTTCTTGGCTGCGGTGCTGGTTTTCCTCAACTAAGCGCGTGTAAGGAAACTCGTTTTGGGGATATTTATAATTAGCTTTTAAATAAGAATGGGTGGGTGTTGAGTCGAGATAAAAGTAATATTCTTTGACATCTTCTCCGTGATTTCCCTCACTGTTGGTTAACCCGAAAATGCGTTCTTTGAGAATTGGGTCGCATCCGTTCCACAAAGCAAGGGCAAAACAAAGACGACCTTCGCGATCGCATATTCCCAAAAGTCCATCTTCACCCCAACGATAAGCGCGACTGCGTGCATGTTCGTGAGTAAAGTAATCCCAGCTAGAACCATCGGGTGAATAGTCCTCGCGCACCGTTCCCCACTGTCTTTCTGCTAAATATGGTCCCCACCGCTTCCAGTTTTTCTCTCGTTGTGCATCTTCCTCAAGACGGACTTCTTCAGCATCAAGGTTGTCGTCGTGGTTCATCGATTAAGTGTCAAATAATTGCTTTTGTTTCTCAAAGTTTCCTTCATTGTTGAGTCTTTTTGTATCTTGCGCGAGTATTAAAACTGGAAATATTATGCTCTAAACGCGAAGTTTCAGGTTCTGAGCACGAAGTTTCATGCTCTGAGCACGAAGTTTCAGGTTCTGAACACGAAGTTTCATGCTCTGAGCACGAAGTTTCAGGTTCTGAACACGAAGTTTCATGTTCTGAGCACGAAGTTTCAGGTTCTGAACACGAAGTTTCAGGTTCTGAGCACGAAGTTTCAGGTTCTGAACACGAAGTTTCAGGTTCTGAGCACGAAGTCTCAGGTTCTGAGCACGGAGTTTCATGCTCTGAACACGAAGTTTTAAGGTTCAGAACTTCAAGGGGCGAGTATTACTCCCATCAAAAGTGTAAAATTACCTATCTTCTTTATCTTCTTCCTTCTTTTGTGGGAGACGCTAGGCGATCGCTTGTAACCACAGCGAGGATTTCTCTGTCTCAAACTCTCCCAACCTCTGTGTTTTCTGCGCTCTGTGCGGTTCGTTTTTTGATTTTAAATACGTAAGCCGATCTAACTCACTTTACTGCTAAACAAGCAGTGCGATCGGAGTCTGCTTGCAGCCTTCGTTCTTCAGCAGTCATAGTTTTACATTTATTACATATGTAGTAAGCGCGAAGAGCGCTTACTACAAACCTTACAAAAACTCTAAAGACTGACTGATGGAGGTAGCAGTACCGTGTCAATTACATGAATAACTCCATTGTCAGTTTCGATATCTGGCTGAACGACTGTGGCATCATTCACCTTGACGCCATTGGAGGCATCAATCTTGACATCGGAACCTTCAGCCGTCGTCGCTTTAGTGAGCTTAACGACATCAGCCGCTGTCACTTTGCCAGATACGACATGATATTCTAAGATTTTTCTGAGGGTGAGGATATCTTGAAGCAGTGCTTCGACTGTTCCTGATGGCAACTTAGAAAAGGCATCATCACTTGGCGCGAAAACAGTGAATGGACCAGGACTCTTGAGTGTATCTGCAAGTCCAGCAGCCGTAACTGCGGCTACTAAGGTGGAGAAAATCCCCGCACTCATGGCAGTATCAACAATATCAGGCATAGTTTTAATGATATTTGTGAAAAATTGACAAAAAAATGTCAAACATCCTCTAGCCTATGTCTTAGGTAGATTTACACTCTCTACCGCTGGGAGGAAATAGCAAGTTTTTTTGTAACAGCCGCTACTCTTGCTCTACACAATTTTCTTGGCTAAGAAATTGCTTGACTCTTGTTGCGTTTAATGTAGGGATGTAGATGTTCTTATACAGCAGTTTGCAATGAAATGAAGTACAGCAGCCATATCTCACGCGCTAGATATAAATCTATTTTCCTTCTGACTCCTAAATTCTGCTGTATTTGTATTAAAAATCAACAATAAAGCAAAATCCCCCGTTTTTTAACGGGGGATTAGCTTAACAATAAATTCAGCCTAAGGAGAAATGAGAACTGGATTTTAAATAAAATCCACAATCTATGGCTCCAAAATTGATTTAGCGTCCAACGCCTATATATTGGAATCCTGCCCGTACCATTGTTTCAGGATCGAGGAAATTACGACCATCAATTATTACCGGGTGGCACATCAACTTTGCCATTTTGGCGTAGTCGAGATTGCTGAACTGTTGCCATTCAGTGACAAGTACCAAAGCATCACAACCGTCAGCAAGGCGTTCCGCGTCGGTTTCTACCAACACACCAGAAAGACCATGACGCATTCCGGTTTGAGAAATAATCGGATCGTATGCCTTAACTTTGGCTCCGAGTCGGTTCAACTGCTCAATCAAGTTGAGTGCGGGAGCGTCGCGCAAATCGTCAGTATCCGGTTTAAAGGTTAAACCGAGTAATCCGACAGTTTTGCCTTTGAGGATTTTCAGGGCTTGTTGGAGTTTTTCCAGAGCAATCAAGCGCTGACGTTCGTTGACGCTGACAGCGGCTTTGAGGAGTTGAGCTTCATAGCCGTAGTCATCAGCGGTATGAACAAGGGCAGAGACATCTTTGGGGAAGCAGGAACCACCCCAGCCGATGCCAGCTTGCAAGAATTTGTTACCGATACGAGAGTCTAGACCAATGCCTTTTGCTACTTGGGTAATATCAGCACCGACGCGATCGCAAATATTAGCTACTTCGTTAATAAAACTAATCTTGGTTGCCAAAAAAGCATTAGCAGCATATTTAATCATTTCTGCCGAGCTTAAATCTGTTGCCAATACAGGCACTTGAGGTAAAGATTTATCCTCAGCAAAGTTGCGCTCGACAATTGGGGCATACAATTCTTTCATCATGCTGATCGCTCTTGGAGAGTTACCACCCAAGACAATGCGATCGGGGTTAAAGGTGTCGTACACTGCCGAACCTTCGCGCAAAAACTCTGGATTGCTGAGTACATCAAACTGAGATGTATATTCAGGCAATTTCTCTTCACTTGCAACCCCACCTGCGGGAACGAGTGTTTTTTGGCGTTCAGCGATACCATCCATAACAAGCATCCGCACCCAGTCACCTGAGCCAATGGGCACTGTAGATTTGTTGACGATGACCTTATAACCACCGTTAAGATTTGCGCCAATACTACGGGCTACAGCCTCTACATAACGGGTATCACTTTCACCAGTAGGTAAAGGTGGTGTTCCCACAGCAATAAACAAAATTTCCCCGTGAGAAACGCCTGCACTGATGTCGCTGGTGAACTCAATATTACCCGATTGAATGGCAGACTGCATAATTTCCGAGAGTCCAGGCTCGAAAATTGGCGACTGTCCAGACTTCATTAACTTGACTTTTTCTTCGTTGTTGTCTACGCAAATTACATTATGTCCAATATGAGCCAAGCAAGCGCCTGTCACCAAACCAACGTAGCCAGTACCAATTACACAAACACGCATTTTTTTAATTCCTTGCTTTTTTGGGGTTAGTCGTCAAAGAGAAGTTTTCACAACTTAAAAGTTCATAAGTCCACAGTCCAAAGCCTAAAAATGGCTTGACTAGTGACTATTGACAAATGACTGTTGACTACCTTTGATGCGATCGCGGAAATCTTCTACAGTCAGTTTTAACCCCTCTTGCAGAGGAACGGTAGGTTCCCAATTTAACAAAGTTTTTGCTTTAGTAATATCGGGACGACGCCGACGCGGATCGTCAGAAGGCAGAGGCTCAAATTTTATCTGTGCATCTGGATTTATCAGGGTTTGCACAGCTTGGGCTAATTCTAAAATGGTATATTCACCAGGGTTCCCTATATTTACTGGACCAACGTAGTCACTCTTCATCAACCGTAAAAATCCTTCGATTAAGTCGGAAACGTAGCAAAAACTACGGGTTTGGGAACCATCCCCGTATATTGTCAAAGGTTCGCCCCGCAAAGCCTGAACGATAAAGTTACTTACTACCCGACCATCATTTTCTAACATCCGAGGACCATAGGTGTTGAAAATACGGACAACGCGAATATCAACTTTATTTTGTCTGTAGTAGTCAAATGCCAAAGTTTCGGCAATTCGTTTGCCTTCGTCGTAGCATGAACGCAGCCCGATGGGATTGACGCTACCTCTATATTCTTCAGTTTGCGGATGAACTTCTGGATCTCCGTACACTTCACTCGTTGAAGCTAAGAAAAATCGTGCTTTGACACGTTTAGCCAACCCCAGCATATTCAACGTGCCGATCACGTTGGTTTTCACTGTTTTGACTGGATTGTACTGGTAATGTACCGGCGAAGCAGGACAAGCCAGATGATAAATTTGATCCACTTCTAACCGAATTGGTTCGGTGATGTCGTGGCGGATGAGTTCAAAGTATGGATGATTCATCCATTTGAGGATGTTTTGTTTATTACCTGTGTAGAAGTTATCCAAACAGATAACTTCATGGCTATCAGCCATTAGTCTGTCGATCAGATGGGAACCAAGAAACCCAGCACCGCCTGTCACCAAAATTCTCATAATTTACCAGTTACTTAGATATTTTTGCAAAGTGTGATCGGCGCTAGCCTTTCCTTCTCTTCGAGACGCTCCGCGAACGGAACGCACTCGCGTTCGACTTCTCCAACGGAGTACGCCGCAGCGCTTCCGCTCTTCGGACGAGGCGCGCGAACGCTATCGCGCCTGTTTATAGAGTGCCCAGCCTGATAACAAAAATTGAGCGCTTCCACGGGGAACTAAAAAGGTATTTTTCTCCGCGATTTAGTTTTAGATGCAATTAAGCACTTTATTACTTCGCAATTCACTTAGCAAAATAACAAACATTGCTCGCGTGATCTGGGCTTTTGGGCTAGACTTTACAAAATCTTTAAAAATATAAAGTTTTGAAACAGGAAAATGGGCAATGAGAATAAAGCCAAATTTCTTTCTATGCCCCATTACACAGCAGCTGTAGTATTGGGAACTGCTGTAGATAGAACTGCTGTGGGATTGCGTTCTGGTTCGCCAAGCATGACGATAGAGCAGGTGAGTTGCCTTGCTAACTGGGTAGTAACATCGCTAATCGCTAATCCACCAGGACTTGTGCGATTACGTATAAAAGGTAATACTACTAAATCATATAATCGCGCTGCCTGCAAAATTGCTTGGGCAACGTTTTCATGGGCAATGATTTGAACTTCTGGGGGATTGGGCAAAGCTAATTTAGATACTAATAACCCAAGTTGCGATCGCCGAAAAGCGATTTTACTGGAACTTGTACGGCGATCGCATACATTTAACACCGTAACTTGCGCTTGATTTGCCTCTGCTAACATAATCGCAAATTGCACAGGCTGCAATGAGGGTGCCATCAGGTTTTCTACTGGCACCAAAATTCGCTGAATTTTTCTCGGTGATTCTACTAAACGTGCCACCGCTACCGGACAATGAGATGCCCAGAGAACGCTGTCAATTATATTACCAAATAAACGCGCTCTCAACCCAGTCCGTTTACCCCAACCCATAACAATTAAACTAGCTTTTTGTTCGCGAGCCGCTCTGCTGATACCCTGAGCAAAAGCATCATCAATTCGCAGTAATGGTTCGGCTTCTACGCTCAATACTCGACTTTGAGCGGTGGCTTTGGAAAGTAAGCGTTCACTGCGTTGCAGAGAAATTTCTAATTGCGGTGCATCCATGTGAGCCGCAGCAGTGGCGATCGCTAATGGTATAATCCTGCCATTTTCCTGACGTGCTAATAATGCCGCCATTTCAATCAAATATTGCTGAGTTTGCGGATTATAAACAGGTACGACTATAGTAAAATTGCTGTCTAAAATTTGTAAATTTTGATATAAATCTTCTGTTGACTTGTGCTCCTCAACAGATGATGAAGCCAAACCAACAGCAAGGCGACTGGTAATCAATGGTCCGACGGTTGATGTCACCAGCATCAAGATAACGACACTATTTAATACCTCTATCGATAACAACTCCGCCCGATATCCCACTAATGTTACCGCTAATGTCGCACCTACTTGAGGTAGACTCAGCGACCACATCATTAAGATTTCTTGCCAGTTATAGCGGTAAACTAGTTTTGCCAAAAAAGCGGCGAGAAATTTGCTGGAAAATAAACTAATTACAATAAATAGGGTTAGCTTAAGCGTGCTCAAATTGGTAACAGCGGGCAAGTTAATTAATAAACCAATCTCAACAAACAAAATAGGTATGAACAGCACGCTACCAACGAACATCACCTTTTCTTTGACTGGTCCAGAACCGACGGCACCATTTACCGCCAAACCTGCTAAAAAGGCTCCAAGGATTTTTTCTACTCCGATTAATTGGGCGCCGACAGCGGCAAGAAACACGCAAAGTAATACAAATAAAAACTGGTTTCCCTCATCGTCTCCAGACCGCCGGAAAAATTCTTTACCTGCCCAATCAAAGCCGATTAATACAACGATTAAGTAAATAATTAAGGAATTAAATAAAGTTATCAATCCCCAATAGCTGAATTGTCTGGTATGAACGGCTATACAAAAAGATAACACCAACAGTGCGCCGATGTTAGTAAAAATTGTGGCTCCAATGGTGACACTGACGGCTTGATTTTTGACTATTCCCAGGCGATTGATAATCGGATATGCCGTCATGGTGTAGGAAGCTAACAAAGAGCCAATTAATATTGAAGCATTGCCGCTAAAGCCAAAAATTTTCCCGATTAATGTTCCTAATGCTAGAGGAATAAAAAAGGTGAAACTGCCAAATCCAAAAGAACGACTTTTCTGACGGCAAAATTGTTCTAAGTCAACTTCTAACCCCGCTACAAACATCAAGTAGACTAACCCGATATCTGATAGCAGGTTGATAGTTGGCGAATCAGGCTGGAATACATTCCAACCTGATGGACCAAGTACTAGCCCCGAAAAAACCAAACCGACTAACCTAGATAGTCTTAGCCGCTCAAAGAGAATTGGTACGACTAAGATAACCACTAATAAAATGGCAAAGGGAACAATTGGTTCCTTACCGAGAACTTGATTTGTCGGTTCTAGTGCAAGAACTTGGGAGATGAGTTCCATAGGTAGGACTTGTATGTTCGCAAGCTTGGTGAAGCGACAATTGCCCCAAGGCAATTGTTCGCTATGAAAATAAATGAAAAGCCACCCTGGAGAAAATGAAAGAGTGAGAAAATTTTACCTACTAGATCATTGAGGTGATCGCGTATGCTAACTACCTATGGGTGGATTTGGCTGAGGATAAATCGCAAGCGATCGTAATCGTCTTTGAGGAGCACACTCAGGGATCTGCCGGCTTTGATTAACCATTGTCGATCAGCTTTGCGTAACTGGTACACTTCTCGAATCGCAGCTGCGGTTAATGAGTCTACTGGCGCACCATTTACAAAAAGTAATGTCCGCAAAAAATCTAGCTCTTCAGTGAATTTAACGATCGCTTCTGGTTCGCACCGATAAACAGCTTGATGAATTTGTGGCGGACGCGGTGGTAGATACTGATACACCCGATTGTTAGAACTTATGCTGTGAGATGCCTGTTCAAATCCGACGATCGCCGCCCGAAATTCCGTTTTCAGCATTGCGAATATCTGGGGTTGTTCCTCTCGCAAATCCTGCAACGACAATCCTAAAGCCCTTGCTCTGTGTACGGAATCTATGGGCGATGTCGTTGCATAGTACACCAACCCATAAACTTGATTGCCCGATTCTTCATCCACAGAACAAACCCAGCTACCAAATGGTGGCATGGGTGGAAAGCTCAAATCTTCTGGTTCCAGACACTGTGCCAAAAATTCGGTAGTTGTAGTTTCGATCACCTCGGCAATGTGGTTAGGGTGGCGATCGCCTGTGGCAAACTGTGGTAAAGGAAGGCGCATAGTATTAATAAGTCAACAGTCAAAAGTCAAGAGTCAAAATGCTATGGACTGTTGAACGCCAGATGCAAAGGCTGTCCGCAAAGCATGAGCGCCAGTCGAGGAAATGGGGAACCAGTGCGTTGCGGCCAGACCAGCGCTGCGGGAGGCGAACACCACAGCACTAGCTCCTCTTGACCATTTACTATTTGGCTTTTTTCCGTCCGGCGGTGGTTTCTACAATATCTAATTCGCTGAGGCGAAAAGTAATTAACTTATCCCAGTTACCACCTTCAAATAGTACGGCTACCTTGCCATCACTCACCCGTTGTACGAGTCCCTCGTAGCGATAATAAATATCTGCGGGATTCTTGACACGAACAGTTGCTCCTGGCAGGATCATGATTTTAACCTCGCTTGTTTCCTTTTAATAGCTTAATACTTGTTAGTTGTTGGTGGCAGCCTTGTTGGTAGTTGTTCGTGAAAAAAGTACCACTAATCACGCTCCCATTAACTCATAATTAATATCTCTGCCTCTGTTGACGAAAATTCGCTACTGATTCTACTAGTCCCAAGGCGATGAAGTTGCTCAACATGGCGGAACGACCGTAACTCATCCAAGGTAGGGGAATTCCCGCCACCGGTGCTAAACCAAGCGTCATGCCTACGTTAACAATCACCTGAAAGACAATCATCGACAAAACGCCAATAGCCAACAACGAACCAAAATTATCTTTGGCGGTTTGAGCAATATGTAATAAGCGCAGACAAGTAAAGCATAAGACAACCAACAATAGCAAACAACCAATCAAACCGAATTCTTCACCTACGGCAGAGAATATAAAGTCTGTATGCTGTTCGGGAACGAAATTTAGTTGAGTCATCGGACCTTTATTCAAACCCCATCCCCAAATTCCGCCAGCACCAATGGCAATCCGAGATTGAATCAGGTGATATCCTGTTCCGAGGGGGTCGCTATCGGGATTAAGAAATGAGGTGATCCGACCTTTTTGATAATCTTTCAATACATGGTTCCAGAGGAAGACTCCTATTTCGCCCCCTAGCATGTTCAGACCCCATGCACCGATGCCGCTAAGGGCAAATCGACGCCAGGGCAGAGTCAAAAAGCCTACTACACCCATAGCCACTGACCAAATTAACCCTAAAGGTCCGAAAGATAGTTGATTGAATAAAACTATTGGCTCTGATAGGGGCCAAGATGTACTAAACAGAATCGCGGCGATAATGGGAGAAATCATCAATATTAACCAGCCTGGGTTGGCATTTGCCCAGTACAACATTCCTAAAACGATCGCTCCAAATACCAGTGATGTTGCTAAATCAGGTTGTATAAATACTAATGCCCAAGGAACGGCGGTAATTGCCAAAGCGCGGAAAACGTTATCTATTTGAGAAGCGCTGCGCTTGTGTAATAAAGCTGCTAGGGTGATAATTAATCCTATTTTGGCAAATTCCGAAGGTTGTACGGGAATGCCTGCGATACTAAGCCACCGTTGTGCTCCTTTGGCGCTTTGACCAGCTACCATGACGGCGATCAAGCTGATATTGATTAGTGTATAAGTTACCCAGTGCCACTGAATCAGATTTTTGTAGCGAATGCGGGCAAGGGTCAGCGCGATCACGGTACCAATACCACCCATAAGCCAGTGCCACCACCAGTCAGTGAGTCCTTGGTTCAATTCGGTACTTTTGATCATGATGCCACCAAATATAGTGATGGCAATTGGTAAGCCAAGTAGCAGCCAATCTGTTTGCTGCCAGGGTTTAACCCATTGCTGCCAGCGGACTTTTGGCGCGGACTTTTTGGAGAGCGACCTTTTTAACAACATTGTGTGAGATTTTAGACTTAAGGTTTTAGATTTTAAATTTATTCAGCACTTGAGATCTGTATTCCCCGGTTGCGGATGGGGAACCAGACAAAAATTAAAATTCTATGTCAGGGCAGCAACTGATACTTTGCCTGCAATGGTGAGGGCGATCGCATACAATGCTTTTGCTGAAGCTGAATCTGGTTCGCCAACAACAATCGGCACACCGCTATCACCGCCAACTCGCGTACAAATCTCTAGTGGCACGCACCCCAGTAAGGGTACACCCAACTCTGTGGCAGTTTTCTCACCACCGCCAGAACCAAAGATGTCATATTGCTTATCGGGCATATCTGGGGGTATAAAATAACTCATATTTTCCACTATCCCCAATACTGGCACGTTCATCTGCTGAAACATCCGCAAGCCTTTACGAGAATCTAACAGAGCGACGTTTTGCGGTGTAGTAACAATTACTGCTCCCGCCATTGGTACTGCTTGTGTCAAAGTTAGCTGGGCATCCCCCGTACCCGGTGGCATATCCACAATCAAATAATCGAGTTCTCCCCATTGCACTTGATAGAGAAATTGCCGAATCACTCCATTGAGCATTGGTCCGCGCCAAATCACCGGCTGATCTCGGTCAATTAAAAAGCCCATTGATACTAATTTGACGCCGTGATTAAAAGCAGGTTCCAGGATTTCGCCTTTTTCGCCAGGGCGTACAGTAATTTGGGCATCACTTAGCCCTAGCATAGTAGGGTCGTTGGGACCGTAAATATCGGCATCGAGTAAGCCAACTTTTGCACCGGTTTGTGCTAAAGCTACCGCCACATTCACGGCTACCGTACTTTTACCTACGCCGCCTTTGCCGCTAGAAATGGCGATAATATTTTTTACACCACTAATGCCAGTGCGGTCAGGTAAGCTTTTTTGCTGAGGTGTTTCTGCTGTGACTTCTACAGCTATATCTGTAACACCTGGTAGTTTTTTGACCGCTCTGCGGCAATCATCAACGATAAATTCACGTAGAGGACAGGCGGGTGTTGTTAATACCAAAGTGAAGCTAACTTTGCCACCGTCAATTTTGACGTTGCGAATCATGTTGAGTTCTACCAGACTTTTGCGAAGTTCTGGATCTTCCACCGGTCGCAGCACTTCTAAAACCGACTGAGAATCGAGGACATCATACATCGTGTTTTCACCCTTGCCGCTGTAATAAATCTTTGCAAATAGTTTTTATCATCTACTTGCATCTTAACTTTATGAAGGTATTGTTAGTTGTTGGTTATTGGGTGTTGGGTGTTGACTGTGGTAAGCAGTACTCAGTAAAGCGGGGTAAAGAGCGCCCCTACTAACTCCCTGCTGGCAATCCTGCCTTTTCTACAGCATCAACTAAAGCGCGTGCTACGCGATCGGCATAGGGACGGGAAAACGACCAAATCAAAGGCGATAACCAACCGCGTAGGGTAACAGAATAAGACAAACAAGTGCCACAAACTGTGGACTCTAGTTGATAAGTCACTCGTTCTTCTACACCGGGAATCGCCAGCACGCGCACAGTTAAAAGCTCTCTGGGATTGACGCGTTCCACAAAAATGCGGATGGGAATCGGCGATAAACGTGTTACCGCTTGATAAATCAATCCGGGTTTCGGTACTAATCCGTAAGGAACGTTGGTACTCTTTAGCAGTGGATGCCAGGAAACGTCTGCTAAATCCACTACTTTTTGCCATAGTTCGTCTGGTGAGGCAAAACTAATTTCTCGATACGTTCGCACTAGAGAAAGACAAACCCGACGCCGTTTACGATGGATAAATTTGGACAACCAAGCTTGCATTTTTATAATCCTCTTCCTGGCTACACATCTGGTTACTCTGGAATAGTCGGCAACTACAGTCAGTTGCTGTATCAAACTTTCGAGAGAATTGACGCACGCGATCGCAAGTTACTATTCAGGACAACTGGGGAATAGTGACTGGGGACTAGGCATTAGGGATTAGGGACTAGAGAGTAGGAATTAGGACTGGAAAAAGAATTATTACTAATGCCCGATGCCCACTTGGACGATGCCCGATGCCCCAGTCCCCAGTTCCTAGCCCCCTTTATATCTTTGTTTATTTTTTTGTACGCTCTATGCCCCTACACGCAATCTCAAAGTAATATCTTTTAATTGCAACTTGGTATCACACTAGAATGTTCACATAAATTAAGCATAAAAAACTGAGTCGGTATATAAGCCTATACGCATTTGAGGGACAATATCTTTAGTTATGCCCATAAGCATGGGTGAATGCTTGACTGTAACGCCCCAAGTAAGTTGGGCGATTTGAGTCGGTTTTTTTGGCGCGTATTGCTTGCAAGTGTTTAAGTTGAGAGATTTGTTGCTTTTTAGAAATTGTAATTTAGGTTGCTGAATTTATTATGTTGACCAACTCCCTTCATCGCCAAACCGAATCATCTAAGTCTTTACCGCCAAGTGACGCTAAGGCTAGGGTGAGTCAGTTTATGAAACAGTTGCAGGACAAAATTGCTCAAACCCTGGAAGACGTCGATGGTCTGGGTAAGTTCCAACAAGATAGTTGGGAACGTCCAGAAGGAGGTGGAGGGCGATCGCGTGTTATGCGTGAGGGTGCAATATTTGAACAAGCTGGCGTGGGTTTTTCTGAAGTTTGGGGAGAACACCTACCACCCTCTATTTTAAGCCAACGCCCAGACGCAGAAGGACATCGCTGGTATGCCACGGGTACTTCAATGGTGCTACATCCTCGCAATCCTTATGTACCCACCGTTCACCTAAATTATCGCTACTTTGAAGCAGGTCCGGTGTGGTGGTTTGGCGGTGGTGCGGATTTAACTCCTTATTACCCGTTCGCTGAAGATGCAGCACATTTTCATAAAACTATCAAATCCGCATGTGATAAGCATGACTCAGAGTATTATCAAGTTTTTAAGCGCTGGTGTGATGAATATTTCTATTTGAAACACCGTGGCGAAACGCGGGGTGTAGGTGGTCTATTTTTTGATTACCAACATGGTCAAGGTGAGTTATATCGCGGTCCGCATCCAGATGGTGAAGCGGCTATTTACAGCAATCAGTTAGGTGCGCCAGAACCACGCTCTTGGGAAGATTTATTTGCTTTTGTGCAAGATTGTGGTAATGCATTTTTACCATCTTACGTGCCAATTGTTGAACGGCGACATAATACAGAATATGGCGATCGCCAACGGAATTTTCAACTTTATCGTCGGGGTCGGTATGTAGAATTTAACTTGGTTTATGACCGAGGCACTATTTTTGGGCTCCAAACCAACGGACGCACCGAATCTATTCTCATGTCTTTACCTCCCCTGGTGCGCTGGGAATACGGCTATGAGCCAGAACCTAATTCCCCCGAAGCTGAGTTATATGAAACCTTTCTTAAACCTCAAGATTGGGCAAATTGGACACCGAGACACACTTAAACTATCTGAGTTAAACTACTATCATGAAAGCACTTAGAAAAAAAAAGTGACAGTTTTGCCTGTTGCTTGTTAATCTCAAGCATAAGCATTGGACGTTTTTTCAACGGGTGAGCCAACTAATTCACTATGAGCTTCTGAACTTTGTATCAGTAGCAAGGTGATAAAGATTACTTATAAAAAATCTGTTGGCTCACTAGTCCAAGCTAAATACAGCCGATGTCAATTTTGACAGGAGCGCCAACGGGAGGCGAGCGTGATTCATATAGATCAAAAAAGTTATACAACTCAAGATGGCAATACCGTTATTGTCTTGACTCCATCCGGTCGCCTAGATATTACCACAGCTTGGCAATTTCGCTTGAAATTACAGGAATGTATCTCCAAACTAAGTCGCCATGTAGTTGTTAATCTCGGTCAGGTGAATTTTATTGATAGTTCTGGTCTGACATCTTTAGTCGCGGGGATGCGTGATGCTGATAAAGTGAAAGGCAGTTTCCGCATCTGTAATGTACATCCAGAAGCAAAACTGGTGTTTGAAGTGACGATGATGGATACAGTTTTTGAAATTTTTGAAACTGAAGAGGAAGCTTTAGAAGGTGTACCTCGCAGCATCGCTAGCTAAAAAAGAAGTTAAGAGTTAGGAGTAAAGAGTTAACTCATAGCTCATAACTCATAACTCATAATTGATTACGCTTGGTGTAGCGATAGGGACCCATAATGGCTCCCCAAGTCGCTTTTCCTTCCGGGTCAATTCCTTTGTCGTAGCTATAAAATTCGTTGTTAGTGGCTTCAAAACCTAAGGAAACTTGGATAATATTGCCACTATAACTAAAGCAGCAGCGAGCCTGCGGTGGTGCAGTAGCTGTAAATTTGTAGCTGTTGGGGCTTATTTCTTGGTGCGTAACAGAAAGGATGCAGCCTGGTAGTAAGTCTAATTGCTCTGGGCTCAGGGTATTTAATAAATTCGGATTTTGACCAGCACATTTTAAAGCATCTGGATCTTTAGGCATATAATATTGCACTTGTATAGCATCAGCCTCAGGATGACGCTGTAAACGCATAATTCGCTGTCGGTAAGGCTGATCTAATTTGAGAACATTAGCTTGTTCCGCAAAGAGGGCAAAACTGTCTTCTGAAAATAAACTAACAGGTCTTTGCCACATACGTAAGTGAACGTACCAAGCTGGATCGGCGATCGCTTGAGAGCTATTATCAAATTCACCTGCCAAATATTCAGCTAAGGCAGTTAATGGCGAGAAGCTCATATTGATGCACAATTATGATTTATCATAATTTTTGCATAGTTTTGTCAGGCTGATGATTTGCAGCTTTTGCGGTGTGTTAAAAGATAATTTCACTCTTGCTATTCATCAAGCAGCCAATACCTGTGTAAACCTCAACTTGGCAAAGTCGCCGTGAAGCGAGAGAATAAAGATACGTCGCCCAAAAGATTTTCTTTGTGAATAACGTCCGTACTGTCTCTGATACAAAGCGAACATTCTATAACCGCCATACCCGCCCGATAAATACTATTTATCGTCGAGTGGTGGAAGAACTGATGGTAGAAATGCATCTGCTGTCAGTAAATGCTGATTTTAGCTACAATCCAATTTATGCCTTGGGCGTCGTCACTACATTCGACCGCTTCATGCAAGGCTATCTGCCAGAAGAAGATAAAGAGTCAATTTTTAATGCCCTGTGTCAGGCTATAGAGGAAGATCCGCAACGTTACAAACAAGATGCACACCGTTTGCAAGCTTTAGCGCAAAGCTATCCAGCAAAAGATTTAATTGGGTGGTTAAGCCAAACGACTCACTTAGATCGAGATGCTGACTTGCAAGAACAGCTACAAGCGATCGCTAACAATCCCAATTTTAAATATAGCCGTTTGTTTGCGATCGGTTTATTTTCTTTATTAGAACTGTCAGATCCAGAATTAGTCAAAGATGAAAAACAGCGCACTGAAGCACTGAAAACCGTTGCTAGTGGCTTACATTTATCTGATGACAAATTCACTAAAGATTTGGACCTATACCGTTCTAATCTAGATAAAATGGCGCAAGCACTAATTGTGATGGCAGATATGCTTGCAGCTGATCGCAAAAAACGCGAACAGCGCTTACAGGAATCAACCACTAAAGTTGCTCCTCCATCTATCAACGAATAGTTAAGATTTATAAAGTTAAGAGTTATGAGTGATGAGTTAAGAGCTATTAAGAATTCCTAATTCTCAACTTCCAACTTTTAATTCCTAACTCTTAACTCCTAACTTTATACCCCTAACAGTTTGTAAATCAAGCTGTTGATGATAGTAAGTGTGAAAGCACCTAAAACAGCACTCCAGATACCGTAACGCAAACGAAAGCCCTGTACTAACCAAGCCGCAATACTAAAACAAATAACGCCTATTATAAATGTGAAAAAGCTAGATAATAAGTCAAAAGTGACTAAATTTGGCACAAAAAATAACAGGCGTAAAATTGGTCTAACTATTGCCGTTACAATACCGAGAATTGCCGCAGAAAAAAAGGCTTTTCCGGGAGTGTCAATTTCAACTCCCAAAGGCAACTTGCTGATAACGAACAAGCTGATTGATGTTACCAGCCAAACAATTAAAAGTGTCACAATATTCATAGCCACAAAAGAAAGCGTGAATGGTGCTCGGCTAATAATTACTGAGTCTATCCAACAGCAAAGATGTTTGAAGCTTAAGTAGTTATCTGTAAGTTAGCAGGAATTTTTTCCCAAGCAAGATTAATTCTGTATATCTTTAGGTTTTGTTTATGGGGAAATGGGGAGATAGACCCAGATGAGGGAGAGAACATAGGGGAGTAAGGGAAGACAAAAAAGTTTTCTTTTTGTCCCCCTTGTCTTCTTGTCCCCAATAACCCATTTCACCTTTTAGCAGGCGTGGGATTTACTTGTTTTGCAGGCGCTTGGGGCGCTGGCACTTGGGGGAAAACCGGAGAAACCCCATTGGGGGCAGGATTGAACCCTTGCCCAGGCAAAGGCTGAATGGGCGTATTTGGGGGTATATTTAAGTTCGGGTTGCCTTGTGGATTAATGGGAGCAACTGGCGCGGTATTTGGTACAGGTGCAGCGCCTGGATTAACAGGGAAAGGGGAAATAACAGGTGGCGATGATGTGGGTGGTGATGAGAAAGTAGGCTGAACTACAAAAGAGATTTGAGTACCTCCCTGTTGTCTCCATAAATCTACCATCTCCATGACATCGTTATAAGCTGTTGACTTAGTAACTTTTAACGCCAAAATGCCATTAGGATTTTGTTTGAGATAATTCCGGAAATTTTCCGTTAACTGCTCTTTTTGTAGAGGCTGTCCGTCTAGGGAAGTTTGACCGATCGCATCGATACCCAAAGTTAATATTTGCTGTTGAGACTGTGGTTGTGGATTTGAAGCATTAGGTACTGTTGTACCTGTGCTAGCTTTGGGCAAATCAATATTAATCGCTTCTTGTCGAGTGAATTGCAAAGCCGCCAAAATAAAAAATGTCAGGATACAAAAAACGACATCAATTAAGGGAATGATTTGAATTTGAACTTCTTCAACTGGAGTATGCAGGTTAACTTTCATCGTCTCTTTCTCATGCCGTACTTGAATTATTGACTATTGCTCTGGATCTGATGAATGTGGATCAGATTCGGTTGGTGGGGGGGGAGGAACTTCCGTAAACTTATTTCTACCTCTTTTGCGGGGTGCGGAGAACTTTTCGGGTGAAGAATCTCGCTCTCGACCAAACGGCAGCGCCAATTCTTGTGGATTATTGCTAAAATCAGGCGGTGACTGTCGATAAAGCAGTTCCATATCATTCCCCGCTTTGCGAAAAACTTTGACTTGATTGACGAGAAAACTTTGAAATAGGCGGTAGAATACCAAACTAACGATCGCCACAATTAGCCCTGCTGCCGTACTAATTAGAGATTCCCCGATACCAGTAGTCACCCCAGCTGTCGATGCGGTTCCCAAATCGCCAATCCGAATAGATCGCAAAGCCTGGATCAAACCCAAAACCGTACCCAACAATCCTAACAATGGTGCAAGGGCAATCACGGCTTCTAAAAGTTTTTCACCCCGACGCATCCCTGCTAATTCATCTTCTGCGCTTGCTTCCAGCGCCAGTCTAAACGTTTCCGTGTCGGTTTTCGGCAGGCTTAAGGGCGCGAAAAGAAAGCGTCCGATAGGTTGATTTGTTGCTTGTCTGGCAATATCTCTAGCCGTTACCCAATTTTCACGGGCTGCATCTAACACGCGATCAACTATTTGCTTTTCCTGCGTTAATATTCTTAACCAAAACCACAAACGCTCGAAAATCACGCTCAAAGACAGAATCGACAGGGCAAGCAAAGGCCACATCGCCGGTCCGCCCTTTTCTATCAAATCTAAAATATCCACTGTTTTCGGTTTCCTCCATTTATTCTGTGTGCAAGTATCCCAAAGCACTTTAATTTTAGAGATTAATGCACCACAGCCAAGACTTATGTTAACTATCACAAGATAGAATTTGGCTTTGCTTGAGAGTAGCGCCTTCACTCACTAATTAGGGCGGTTATTCCCACAGGAAGTTTAGGGCATAATTTGCCAAAATTAAAGTTAACTGGAGGTCTAAAACATGAACTTCTCAATTCAAGCAGTTTACAGTTGGTATCGTAATTTACTTCGCAACCCAAAATACCGCTGGTGGGTTATTTTAGGAACGCTGCTTTATTTTGTCAGCCCTTTTGATGTCGTCCCAGATTTCTTTCCAATTGTAGGAGAACTTGATGATGTTTTCCTTTTGACACTACTAGTTACGGAAATGTCTCAAGTAGTGATTGAAGGTTTTAAAGCCCGTAAGGGTGATGTAGATACTACATCTGCCACTACAGCTGAGGCTTCTACCTCTAACGCCGACACTATTGATGTTGATGCTGTCTCTGTCAAGTAGTTATCGCTTAGAAATAAAACTTAATCTGCCCCCCTTGTCCCTCTGTTCACAATTTCACTTCGTGAGTAGAGGGATATTTGTAGTAAGCGATTTATCGCTTAAAAAGAAAGCGCTTTCTACGTAAAAAATTATAAAAATATTAATTTGAATTACTTATGAATAATAGCGATCGCCTAAAAAAGCCCCATATCATTGGACTTTTACCAGCAGGGGGACACGCAACACGGATTTCACCCTTACCAGTAAGTAAAGAATTATATCCGATTGGCTTTCGGTGTGTAGGTGATGAATCTAACCTGCGACCAAAAGTAGTTTGCCACTATCTGCTAGAAAAAATGCAACTGGCAGGAATTGATAAGGCTTATTTTATATTGCGATCGGGTAAGTGGGACATTCCCGCCTATTTTCGCGATGGTGAGATGCTTTCCATGAATTTGGGCTATTTAATTATGAATTTGCCTTTCGGTGTGCCTTTTAGTTTAGATCAGGCTTATCCGTTTGTCGGTGATGCGTTGGTAGCCTTGGGTTTTCCCGATATTCTCTTTCAGCCTGAAGATGCTTTTAAATTAATTGTTGCACGTCAACAGGCAAGTGATGCCGATGTGGTTTTGGGATTATTCCCCACAGATAAACCGGAGAAAGCGGGTATGGTTGACTTAGATGATACAGGTAGAGTCCGTTTAATCATCGAAAAACCTCCGCAGTCAAATTTGCAATATATGTGGGGTATTGCTGTTTGGAAATCGACTTTTACAGAGTTTTTACATCAATATCTGATTACTCTCAAGGCTAATCGCAACTTATCACAGTTACCAGAAATACCCATTGGCGATGTAATTCAAGCTGCTATTAAACAAGGTTTTCATGTAGAAGCCGAAGCTTTTCCCGATGGTACTTATTTGGATATTGGTACACCTGATGATTTAGTGCGAGCAGTGCGCCAATTTACTGCTTAGATTTTTAAGTATGGGATTTCCCTTTTTTGTTTCACACTTCTACCTGACGCCAATAAACTCCATTTTCTCGCTGCATCAACTGATAGCCAATCAATTCTCATCGCAAGGTAGCGCAGTCGGGGTGGTAGCGCTTGAGAATTTCATTTACCTTGGGTTCTGGGTAGTTGACCCCTATTTCAAAGTTGTTTGCCAGGGCTATTTCATTCTAATTGCGAAGCCTGGTATGGTAAATAGAGTCAATTACAATGTCGTATTGAATGCCAGAACTAGCGAGCATCGAAGCGTTTGAAGGCTTGCCAGACCCTGGTCGTGGCGCAGGACAACGCCATGCTCAAGCTTTATGTCTTGCGCTGTTCACTCTTGGGGTGGCGGTTCTTAATCGGGGCTTCCTTGGAATCATCATTAATATGTATACCAGGACAAATTGAGGGAAAATTTAATTTTTACACTTTAAAGCTAATTGATATAATCCAAATATATTTATAATATTTTATTAAAATATATGCAATTTAGTGATATTTTTAATATTATTAAATCTTTCTATTTTCAGGTTTTCATACTTCCTAGTTAATAACTAACTTCCTTAATAAGTATGTCAAAAATACACCTGAGTATCAAAATTATAATTATATAAAAATAACGTTAATTTAGAATGAAAAATGCCACACGTATTACTTGTAGATGATGAAGCACCTCTGCGCGACAGCCTCACCTATACACTACAAAAAGAAGGTTACACGGTGACTACAGCCGCCGATGGACATAGTGCAATCAAGCAATTTCACAAGCAAGTACCAGATGTAATTTTGCTTGACCTGATGTTACCAGAAGTTGACGGTATGGAAGTTTGCTGGCGGATTCGGGCATTTTCCAATGTACCTATTGTAATGCTGACAGCTAAAGATGAGGATATTGATAAAATTTGGGGTTTAGAAGCAGGTGCAGATGATTATATTACTAAGCCCTTCAACAGCCACGAACTACTGGCACGCATCAAAGCAATTTTGCGTCATCGTTCTGGGGAGGAGCCTTCATGAGAGGCTGGATACCTTGGATTAAATTAAATTCAATTTATGCCAAGTTGTTAGGCACATACCTGATTCTGACAGCTTTTGGAACGTCGCTGATGGCAGGTTATATGCTTTGGTCGTTCCATGATTACTTTATGCGATCGCGACAAGCAGATTTGGATAATTGGACGATTGCGTTGAGTGAAAGTGTTGCAGATGGACTAGAAGAAAAAGATATTAAACAGGTAAAGGTGCTGGTGCAACGGTATGGCGCACCACAAACTATAACCCTACGTGTTTTTAGTCAACAAGGCAGCCTATTAGCCACTTCTGACCCAAAGTTAGACAGCCAGGTTAAAGATTGGTATCAAGTTCCGGGAATGCGGGAAGCTTTACAAAACCGTGTAAAACAAGGAATCGCCAAAGGCGTTTTATCAAAAGAAGATCGCCTCTACATCGCTAGACCCATTGAGCGTAACGGTCAAATTTTGGGTGTAGTGCGAATGTCTATGACTCTGGAGCAGTTTCAACGACAGTTTGCTAGGCTAATTTGGAGTATTTTGGGAACTCTAGCAGTGACGATTCTAATGTGTGCATTAATTAGCAATCGCTTTGCTCGCAGTCTCTCAAAACCGATTGAGATGATGCGAAACTTTGCTATTCGCTTGGGTGGCGGTCATTTTGGCGATAAGCTGATAATCCATCAGAACAATGAGTTGGATCAATTGGCAAGCGAACTCAACCGAATGAGTGAGCGGTTAGCTTCCCTAGACCAAGAGCGTAGGGTATTTTTAGCCAATGTCTCCCACGAACTGCGTACCCCTATAAGTAACGTTCAGGTGACAGTAGATGCACTCAGAGGAGGAGCCTATGAAGAACCAGAATTACGCGATCGCTTTTTCCAAACTATCGAAAGCGAAACCAAGCGTTTATCACGATTGATTCGTGACTTGCTGGCTTTAGGACGTTTGGAAGCAGGAGTTGCGGAACTAGAAAAGCAAGCCATCTCGCTGCATCGATTGATTAATCGTGCTGTCAATGCACTGGAACCGCGAATGCGAACTCTGGGAATTTCTACACAGGTGAACGTAGAAAACCTAATGATACAGGGCGATCCAGAGCGGCTATTACAGGCTATTCTGAATTTGTTAGATAATGCGATTAAGCACTCACCAGCTAACTCTCAAGTATTTATTTCTGGATACAAGCAAGGCAAACAAGCTATTATTCAAATTCAAGACCAGGGAAAAGGTATAAAACAGGCTGATTTACCCCGAATTTTTGAGCAATTTTATACAACAGACCCCGCACGCAAAGGTAGTGGCAATGGTCTGGGGTTAGCGATCGCCAAGCGGATTATTGAAGCCCATCAAGGCAGTATTATAGCTAGTAGCAGCCCTAATCAAGGTGCAACCTTTACTGTATACTTGCCGCTGAAAGTCAAAACTAATTCGTAATTCCGGCTAGGTATTTATTTTTATGGTTCTCCCTAAACTAGATACAAACCGTATACGCCAAGTCAAACCCAAGCTTGGGTCTAAGATAATAAATATTCACGCCGGCGACAAGCGCCAGTAAACTGAATTTTCTCGCTGCATCAACTGGTAGCCAATCAATTCTCGTCGTAACGTAGCGCAGTCTGGGTGGTAGCGCTTGAGAATTTCATTTACCTTCGGTTCTGGGTAATTAACTCCTATTTCAAAGTGGTTTGCTAACCACTTGAGAATCACTAAGCGTTTTTTGCGACTTGCAGGAATTTCTTGCAGACGTGGGTGGGAGTTGGGGCGATCGCTCGCTATATAATTTTTCAATACTTTGTTTTCCCACACTTGAGTTTCCCCATCCTCAATTAAAGAATCCATCTCAACAGATGTAAAAATCTCCTTACTGAAGCTTTGCAAAATTTCGCTATCAACTTTGTATAACTGGGCACTACCTGAGGAGCGCATTTTTACTAACTTAAGTTCGTTTAATTTCGTTAAATGATGGGATATCGTTGGTTCTTTGAGATGCAGTAGCACCGCCAATTCTTCGACACTGCACTCCTGGTTAGCCAAAATACCCACAATCTTTAATCTACTATCGTCTGCCAACGCTTTGAAAAAGCGCAGCAAAATGTGAAATGATTCTTTTTGCATTTTCTGACTCTAATTAGATACACATCTAATTAGAAGTATATCTAATAAGTTTTGACTTTGCCATAAACTAGATACAAACTGTATACGCCAAGTCAAACCCAAGCTTGGGTCTAAGATAATAAATATTCACGGCGGCGACAAGCGCCAGTAAACTGAATTTTCTCGCTGCATTAACTGGTAGCCAATAAACTCCCGTCGTAAAGTAGCGCACTCAGGATGGTAGCGCTTGAGAATTTCATTTACCTCTGGTTCTGAATATTTGACTCCCATTTCAAATTTGCTTACTAACCACTTGAGTATTACTAAGCGCTTTTTACGGCTTGCAGGAATTTCTTTCAGACGATGCACAGAATCGTTGCTAAAAACATCACCCTCTAGATAGGTTTTTAAGACTTTGTTTTCCCACGCTTCATTATCAACATCCTCAACCAAGGATGCTATTTTCTCAGGTGTGAAAATTTCCTTACTAATGCTTTGTAAAGCCTCGCTATCTAACTGATACAGGTGGCTGTTCCCCTCAGAGCGCATAGTTACCAAATTTAGTTCCTTGAGTTTCGCCAGATGATGAGATACAGTCGGCTCTTTGAGTTGCAATAGCGCTGCTAATTCTTCAACGCTACATTCCTGATTTGCCAAAATACCTAAAATCTTCAATCGGCTTTCGTCTGCTAAAGCTTTGAAAAATTGTAGTAATGTCTGAAATTGTTCTTTTTTCATAATTGGGGATTTCTAGTAAGCGCTCTTTTGGCTTACTACGAATTACTCCAGAGGACGGACGATCGCAGGTGTATTTGGCGCTTTTGACTGGAAAACGGCATCTATCGCCTTTTGTAAAGTTTCTGCCATGACGATACGGTTTTGGTAAACTACAATTACCCTGACTAAAGTTGGCAGACTATTTTGTTCGGCTTCTAAATACAGAGGTTCAACATACAGAAGAGATTGCTCAATCGGAATTACCAACAAATTACCCTGAATTGCCCGTGAACCGGCGCGATTCCACAAAGAAATCTGCTGAGAAATCACCGGATCTTGGTTAATCAAAGCTTCTATTTGTTCTTGTCCGTAAATTAGTTGCTGTTTGGGAAACTGATAAAGCAGGAGTTTACCGTATTCTTCTCCATCGGAACGCGCAGCCAACCAAGCGATTAAGTTAGCGCGTTGAGTTGGTGTAAATGGAAGCAGCAAAATAAACTCTTCTGTGGAAGCGGTTGGCAGCTTCATAATTAGATAATAAGGCTGCACCGGACGCGGTTCGCTTCCATAAATCTCGGTGGGTATCTGCCACAAATCTTCGCGGTTGTAAAATACCTGTGGATCAGTCATGTGATAAGCTAACAAGCGTTCAGATTGAATGCTGAACAAATCCACCGGATAGCGGATATGACTTTTGAGAGCATCTGGCATCACATCCAGAGGTTTTAACAGGTTGGGAAAAATAGCTGCAAAAGTGTTGATAATTGGGTCTTGTGGATCGGCAACGTAGAAATTAACAGTGCCATTATAGGCATCGATGACAACTTTTACAGAGTTGCGGATATAATTAAATTTATTTTTTCCTGGGTCAGAATAAGGATAGCGATCGCTTGTAGTGTAAGCGTCCAAAATCCAGTAAAGATAAGTCTTTTCGCCTATGCTATTAGTTCCACCCGCATCTGCGGCAACTAAATAAGGATCGCCATCGTAACGTAAAAAAGGAGCGATCGCTCGAACCCTTTCTAAAATAGTGCGCCGAAATAGCAACTTCGTTTCCATCTTAAAATTTCGCGTCAGCAGCATTTGCCAATCTTTGAGATATTCAGCAAACAACAACCTTCGCCACTTAGCGCCAATCGCTATTCCACCGCGTCCATCATAGACGTTATACACATTCTCGCTGCCGCTGGGATAGTCCAACTCTCGGTTGGTTGTCCCTGTCATTACATAAGTATTAGTATTTTCACCATAATAAATTCGCGGTTCACCAATCGGGATACTTGCCCGAATTGCTTCATTTGATATCTGCAAAGAACCTTTAGCACTATCAGATCGAATATCCTTAACGTAATAATCGGGTAAGCCGCCAGAAACTACAGTATTTACCGGACTCAGCGTAAACCCGTAACCGTGAGTATAGAGTAAGTGTTCATTTACCCAAGTCTGCGCTTGCTCAGGAACCGCCGTATAATCTAATTCCCGTGCCGCAATAATCGTCTGTTGCTTCTCAGTCAAAGCTTGAGAATTCAGGTTTGCAGTTTCCCCTTGTCTTCTTATCCCCCCCTCCTTCTTCAAGCTATAACGGTCAATATCAGCACCTGGGAACTTGTAGTAAGGTCGAATTTGTTGTAGTTGTCGATTGGTTTGTAGCAATGGGCGTGTATCCCACAGGCGAATATTGCGAATCGTCTCGTCATTTTTCTGCAAAATCGCTGCTGTTAGTTTACCTCTAGGATCAAAGGTTTCCGCTTCAATTTGGTTTAAATTAAATGCCTGTCGGGTATGTTTAATACTGCGCTCAATGTATGGGCGTTCGCGGGCAAGTTCATTCGGTTGAACGATGAAGCGTTGAACTGCCGAAGGTAAAATATTACCAGAAATTGCCGCTACTATTAAGTAAATTCCTAAAGCGTAAATCAGTTGACGAGGGTAGGGAACCGATTTGAAGCTGCTTTTTTTAGCTTTGGACAAAACTATTACTCGCAATAACAGGTAAATTGCGATCGCCAATGCTAAAAGACTCAACCCGGTATAAATTGGTAATTGTATATTGACATTGGTGTAACTAGCGCCGTAGTTTACACCATCGGTAGAATACAAAAGTTGGTAGCGCAGTATGTAATAACGAAAAGCGATCGCTAACATCAGTAAGCTAGTTAAAGCGTTTAAATGTAGTCGCTGCGGTACAGAAAAGCCTTTAAATTTACCTTCACTCAGACTATTTCCCGAAAGTAGATAAATTAATGCTACTGATGCCGTGCTATATAAAAATAGTCCCAACAACCAAGATGCTAACAATTCCCAAATTGGTAGGGAAAAGACATAAAAACTAATATCTTTGTGAAATAGTGGCTCAGTTTGTTGAAAACTAACGTTGTGGAAATACTGTAAAAATTTATCCCACCGTGCGGAAAGCATCCAAGCGAAAAGTAAACTCATCAGCAATGCGATCGCACTTAACCAAAACTGGTAATTAATCAAAATCGCAATTGTTAACCCCAGCAGCAATATCAGTGCTGAGTTCTGAGTGCCGAGTTTTGAGTAAAAAGAACTCAGTAGAGATTCTTTTGAAAGATCCCAAAAATTGAAGATTTCCTGACAATAGTAGATAAAAATCAATCCCACCAGCACACTTAGTCCTAACACCACCGGTAGGAAAAAATGCAAACTCAGTCTTGGGGGGGAGGGGGAGATGGGGAGAGGGGGAGAGGGGGGGATGGGGGGATAGGAAGAAAGAATTGTCCCCTTGTCCCCTTGTCCCCTTGTCCCCTTGTCCCCCCACTCCCCTCCTCGATTGGCTATAGCCAAATTAAACAGCAAAAAACCAGCTGAAGTGAAAAAAGCGATCGCCCACAACCCCAGTTGGGTCAACAAGCGCAACCAAAATACTTGTAAATATCCAACTTCATCAAACCAGAGAATTTCTGCTGCCAGGTGTGAGGCTAAATCAAATAACAGCCACAAACCTAACAGCAGCACAAATACTTTAAAAGTACATTTCATCAAATTGCTGATTTTGGATCTCCCTAACTAAAATTTTGCATCCAAAATCTCACATCGGTTAACTAAACTGCTCCCCTGCATCTAAGTTAAATAACATTTGCAGAGTTTGCATACAACGACGCCTTGCGTCAACATCTTGTTGAGCACGTAACTGCACCATTGGGTCATGTAAAATTTTATTAACAATTCCTCGTGTTAGAGCCTCGATGATTTCCTGATGTTTGTCGCCGAATTCTGAACCCAATCGCGATAAAGCTTTTTCTAATTCTTGTTCGCGAATGGTTTCGATTTTATTCCGCAGACAGCTGATGGTAGTGACAGTTTCTAAACTGCGCCACCAAATATCAAAAGCTTCTGCTTCTTCGTCTAACAGCCCCTCTGCCTCCTGCGCCATCTTGCGACGACTTTCGTAGTTTTGCGCCACCACCGCCTTCAAATCATCCACATTGAAGGCTTGTACGTTTTCCACCTCATTCACGTCCGCATCGACGTTACGAGGCACGGAAATATCAAATAACATTAAAGGCTGGTTCGGTGCTAAAACCATTTCTAATTTAGCGCGGTCAAGTATCGGCTCTGTCGCTGAAGTACTTGTAAACACTAAATCACTTTCGGCAATCACCGATATCATTGCCGACATTGGATGAGTTTGAATATTTTGTTGGGGATACTGCCGCGCCAGTTCTGCGGCACGTTCCATAGAGCGATTTAAAATGCAAATTTTCGCAGCACCTTTCGATATTAAGTGTTGCACAAGTAACCGCGACATTTTGCCAGCACCGAGAATTGTTACTCGACAAGCCGCTAAATTTTGCACCTTCATTTGCGCTAATTCTACAGCCGCCGAACTGATAGAGACTGCGCCAGTACCAATACTAGTTTCAGTCCGAACCCGCTTACCTGCCGTTAGCGCTTGTTTAAATAATCGATTCAAAATTGTTTTAATACCGTTGTATTGCTGTCCCAGTTTGTGAGTATGCTTCACCTGAGCCAGAATTTGACCTTCTCCGAGTACCAGACTATCTAAACCTGCTGACACCCGCATCAGATGCATTACCGCATCTTGGTGCAGCAACATAAACAGATGTTGTCGCAGAGACACAACAGGCAACTTGCTGTATTCAGAAAGAAACTGAGTAACTTCTCGGATACCCTGTTCAGTTTCTGGGGTAACGATATAAATTTCCAGACGGTTACAAGTACTGAGGATTGCGACTTCTTGAATATGAGGATAGCTAGCTAAGTGAGCGATCGCGCTTTCTGTTTGTGGTTCTGGAATACTCAGCTTTTCCCGGACTTCTACTGGGGCTGTCTTATGGCTTAACCCCACCACTGCTATATGCATATGTTATTGGAGTAATTGCTAAATGGGGATTGGGAATGGGGCATGGGGCATGGGGCATGGGGCATGGGGCATGGGGAAGGGGGAAAGGGCAAAGGGAAAAACTTTTATTCCTTTATCCTTTGCCCTTTAACCTTTTCCCCTCATCAAAGTCCCCAGTCCCCAGCCCCCAGTCCCTAGTCCCTAGTGCAATTGCACAATCTTAGGATCGCCAGACATGTGAATCGTATCTACAAAACGAACAGTTTTTGACTGGTTGGAAATAACCAAGCTTTGAGTTCTTGCCCCACCGCTGAAAAAGCGTACACCTTGCATTAAGTTACCACTTGTGATCCCACAAGCAGCGAACAGCACAGTTTCACCAGATGCCAATTCATGAGCATCGTAGACCTTATCGAGGTCAGTGATGTTCATAGAATTCAAACGCTCGATGTTAGCTTGTTTACTTTCACCAATCAAACCTGTTTTCACTACTTCTGGATCGTAGATCAATTGTCCTTGAAAGTGTCCACCCATAGCACGCATTGCAGCGGCGGAAATTACACCTTCCGGAGCCGCGCCAATACCCATTAGACAATGAATGTTAGTACCAGCAAAACCACAGGATACGGCTGCACCCACGTCACCATCGGAAATTAGTTGCACTCTCGCTCCAGCTTCGCGGATTTCTTTAATTAAATCGTTGTGGCGTTCGCGCTTCATGACTACTACCACAAGTTCTTCAATAGAGCGTCCTAAACACTCGGAGAGAATCTTCAGGTTTTCCGTTGCTGACTTGTTTATGTCTACTTTGCCCTTGGCAGCTGGAGGTGCTGCTAGTTTCTTCATGTAGAAATCAGGTGCAGCAAATAATCCACCTTTTTGGGAAATTGCCAAGACAGCCATCGAACCGGGTTGCCCGTAAGCTACCAGGTTAGTACCTTCACAGGGGTCAACAGCGATGTCAATTTCCACTAATTCATCTGGGTTACAGAAGTCTTTGGCATCTTCACGAGAGCAGATACCTACTTCTTCTCCGATATACAGCATAGGGGCATCATCGCGTTCGCCTTCGCCGATAACGATACGACCGCGCATGTAAATTTTGTTCATTCGCTCCCGCATGGCTTCTACAGCTACTTGGTCTGCGATGTTTTTTTCGCCCTTGCCCATCCAACGTGCGGAGGCGATCGCCGCTTGTTCAACTACTTCAATAATTTCTAAACCAAGTGTATTTTCCACAAATTCCCTCTAAGATTGCTTGACTTTGCGTAGTTTTATCAATGATTTCAGTTTTCAAGTCTACCAAAGGGCGGATACACCTGGAAAATAGTCTTGACTTGCTTCTGTGTTAAGTTTTGCTGCTGAATGTTTTTATACCTGTCACAATTGGCACTTTTGGTTACTTATTTTCTTACTTCAGTAAGCCAACTTATACACCAAGTATTTTTGTTCAATGGTCACAATTACAGGTTAGCCGAATACCTGAATTTCAGTATTTTAATTTTAAGAAGAAAATCTTTTCTGCCTATAACAAAGAATCAAAGCTGCTCTCTGGATACAAAAGCTGCACATTCATAAATTTACAAGCGAGATAACATTCAATCACAAATGTTTATTTTACGTATGATTATAAGTATAGTGACGAAATCTGTCTTGATTTACTGATAATCTTATCAGTAATGAATTTTTAAATCATAAAATCATTTTTATCAAGAGGTATAAACACCCGTGGGTTTAAAACTTGAAAAAGTCGTCCCTTGGGGACGTTCGATGACAGAATATGTCAGAATGTTTCACCTGAAAGGTTCTGACCTCAACTTAAAAATTATTGATTGTGCTGGAGGTCCTGCCAGCTTCAACGCCGAAATGAATAGTCAAGGATATGAAGTAGTTTCTTGCGATCCAATTTATCAGTTCTCCAAAAGCGAGATTGCTAAACGCATTCAAGAAACTTATTCGCTGATTATGAATGGAATTGAAAACAATCAACACAACTACCTTTGGATAGAAATTGAATCTCCCGCAAAGTTAGGTGAGATTCGCATGGCTGCAATGCATCAGTTTTTAGAAGATTTTCCCTTAGGGCTGGAGGAAAAACGTTATTTAACCGATGGTTTACCTGTGCTACCATTTCAGGCAAATCAGTTTGAATTGGCGTTGTGTTCTCATTTTTTGTTTACCTATTCTGACCAGTTTTCCGCAGAATTTCATATAGAGGCGATCGCCGAAATGTGCCGCGTCGCCAAAGAAGCCAGAATTTTCCCTCTATTAAACATCTCTGGGGAACCCTCCCCCCTACTCCATCCAGTGCTGAGTGAATTACAAAAGCAAGGATATGTAGTTGAAATCAAGCAAGTACCTTATGAATTTCAGCGTGGTGGAAATCTACTTTTGCGCGTTTGTCAAGCAAAACGCGATTACTAATTAGCAATTGGCTTTTTCTGCAAATATTTTTTCACTCTTCTAATACTTAAGCTAGAAAAAACTAACAAAATCCATAAAACCAAAATATGCTGAACTTTCTCAACTCCCTTTTAGGTCGCCACCCAGAACGAGTTAAGGCAAACGTGGAAATTTACACTTGGCAAACTTGTCCTTATTGCATCCGTGCCAAGACGCTACTTTGGTGGAAAGGTGTCAACTTCACCGAATACAAAATCGATAGTGACGAAGCAGCCAGAGCGAAAATGGCTGAACGTGCGAACGGACGGCGTAGCGTACCGCAGATTTTTATCAATAACCAGCATATTGGTGGCTGTGATGACATTTATCAGCTAGATACTCAAGGTAAACTTGACTCTCTTCTCACCGAAGTAACTGTTTAAGGATTGGGCAATGGGCACGCTCGCAATGGGAATTAAACAAGTTGTTTGAAAGTAATGCGCGAACGATCCGAGGATTCTTTCCATGCCCAATGCCCAATGCCCATTGCCCTTTAAATAAGAATATGTTAACTGAATACTCAGAATATCTTATACATAGACAATGGATGACTCATGCCCTAGAATTTGCACAAGCAGCAGGTAATGCGGGAGAAGTTCCGGTAGGCGCCGTTGTAATTGACTCATTTGGAAATTTGATTGCAGGGGGTGAAAATCGGAAAGAACGCGACAAAGACCCCACAGCTCATGCAGAAATTATCGCCATTAGGTCAGCTGCAAAAATCTTGCAAAGCTGGCGTCTCAACGAATGCACTCTCTACGTCACTTTAGAACCTTGCCCGATGTGTGCGGGCGCTATTGTGCAAGCACGTTTAGGACTTCTTGTCTATGGCGTAGACGATCCAAAAACTGGCTCAATTCGTACTGTTGCCAACATACCTGATAGCGCCGCTTCTAATCACCGCTTGCGTGTAATCGCAGGTGTTCAAGAGTCTAACAGTCGTCAACAGTTGCAAGGCTGGTTTGCGAATCGCCGAAGTAGCAAAATCTAACGGACAGAGGTAAAAGTGTCCGGTAGGTGTGACACAAATCAAAGAAGAAAATCTACGGTGTATCTAACATAGCTTTGATGACATTTGACCCGACAATCAGCAGCCACCGTGATGATGGAACTTCACACTTCCGCTAATACTTGCCAGAAAATATCTGCCAATTCTGAAACAATTGCTAAATTGGCTCCTACGACCTCTCAAATTTCTCCTTGGTTAACTCCCTTGGCGTATGTGTTAGGGCGTCATTTCCTTTTACCGTTCTTCTTTGGCCAAATCAGGATCATTGGCGAAGAACATATTCCCACCACGGGTCCAATTATCCTCGCTCCCACCCATCGAGCGCGTTGGGATGCATTGCTAGTGCCCTACGCTGCTAGTTGCTGTGCCGCAGGTCGAGATTTGCGTTTCATGGTAACAATCAGTGAATGTCAAGGAGTTCAGGGCTGGTTTGTCCGACGCTTAGGAGGCTTTCCTGTAGATCCTAAACGCCCGTCAATTAGCACCCTGCGGCACGGTGTTGAATTACTCCAGCAAGGAAAAACCTTGGTTATTTTTCCCGAAGGTGGCATTTATCGTGATGGTGAAGTTCACCCGTTAAAGCCGGGAATTGGACGTTTGGCTTTGAGTGCTGAATCTAGTCACCCAGGACTAGGGGTGAAAATTGTCCCCATCAACATTAATTACAGCCAACCTTATCCGAACTGGGGTACGGATGTTAACATCCACATTGGTTCACCGCTAACAGTAGCAGATTACACTCATGGGTGCGTCAAACAAGATGCTAAACGCCTGACAGCTGATTTAGCAAAGATGTTGCAACAATTAAGCCATCACGAATCAAAGATAATTAATCACAGATTTGCTGAGGTTCCTAATTCTTAATCATGAATTCGGGCATCGTCCAAGTGGGCATTGGGCAAAGGAGGGCGAGGAAACCCCGCCCCTACTCTCCTTGTCTCCTTGTCTCCTTGTTCCCGTGCCCCCAGTCCCCAGCCCCCTGTACGGTGGCTATGGGAACTCGATTACACCAATGTTTAGTCTAAAACAAAGAAACTTAGTATGTAGCTTTGCTTTTATCAGAGACCAAAACAGAGTTAAGATACCCGAAGTTTCCATACCAATTGTGTGTAATTATCGCGCCAATTTATAAGAATGAACTTTGCTGCAATTCCGTTAATTCGCTTCACTTGCTTATCATTGCTAGCAGCCCTCAGCTTGCTATCACCTGTGGATGCTCAGATAATCAAGTTACCAAGCAATCCTAACCAAGCACAACCGATTGACCCTGATGACCCAAACAATCTCCGTCCTACTGCACCAAATGGTACTCTTTTAAGCATTGATGGCGGCAAGCGTCTGATGAGTGAGGCAAGTAGTGCAGTTGGTTCTCAAAACTATGCTACAGCCGCAAAGAAACTCCAGGAAGCACGTCAGGTTTTTAACCAGCTATCTAATTTTTATCAAGACTTGAATTCTAGCTTTTCGGGAATTGATAATAGAATTTCTGATTCCCTGCGGAAAAAGGCGCTAGAAACTGCTCAAATGCGAGATGAATCCACCTATCAGCTAGCGCTGGTACATCGGGCGCAAAATCAACCAGAATTAGCTGTGCCTTTGCTGGTTCAGATTATTCGCTCTCAAAACCCAACGCGGGAATTAGGTAAGAAGGCTTACCAGCAGTTATTAGAATTAGGTTTTGTGGATTCTCCTTATCCTCGCACTGGTAGTTCTTCCTCCCCCTCCCCCAGCACTGGTAATAGTTCCTCTTCTCCCAAAAAATAAAAACTCTTTTTTTGTTGATTATTCCTTTCTCTTCGTTGTCCCCTTCTCAACCCCAATGCTAGGATGGGGTTACGTGCCATGACATGGCGTTCTCAAAAATAAGCGTGACTATGGGCATGTGCTAACCATTGCTAAAATCTTATGTTGGCAAAGGTAGGCGACAGGTATTTGTTGTTAATAATAGAAAAAGAAGTTTTTCAGGAATGGCGATGATTAGTCCGCAGCAAGTTGAAGCAATGATCAAGGCGGAACTGCCAGATGCCCAAGTTCAGGTGCAAGACTTGACTGGTGGGGGGGACCACTATCAAGTCACTGTAGTTTCATCGCAGTTTGCAGGCAAGGGGCTGGTGCAACAACATCAGTTAATTTATGGTGCTTTGCAGCAAGCCATGTCAAATGATGCAATTCATGCTTTAGCACTCAAAACGTACACTCCTGAGGCTTGGCAGACAACAACCGCTTCATGAAGTTATGAGTTAGGAGTTAGGAGTTATGAGTTGAAAAAAGATTTTTACTTCCTCACTCCTAAGTTTTTATTCCTCACTGTTGAAACCATAATAGGAAACTGAAAGAACATGACACCAGAAGTTAAAGACAAAATTGACAACTTGTTAACACAGAACAAGATTATGGTTTTCATGAAGGGAACCAAGTTAATGCCCCAGTGCGGTTTCTCCAACAATGTTGTGCAGATTCTCAATACCTTGGGAGTTCCCTTTGAGACGCTTGACATTCTCGCTGACCCAGAAATCCGTCAGGGAATTAAAGAATATTCCAATTGGCCCACAATTCCCCAAGTCTATATTGACGGTCAATTCGTTGGCGGTTCTGATATTTTGATTGAACTGTACCAAAAAGGCGAATTGCAGCAAATGGTAGAAGTTGCTTTAGCTTCGTAAAAGTAAACGTCTTTGGTCATTTGAAGCTGTAGGCGATCGCTTCCCTCTTGGTGAGAGTATTATTTGTAGCGATCGCTTTTTATTTTGCAGCAGTTTCATACCCCTGAATTGAAACCGAATCAGTAAAAAAGCGCTAACGCCCTTGTTCTAAAATTCCTTCAGCCTTGTTTGGGCTAACCACACAAGGCTGAAGGAATATCTTTTTATAAATACAATTTGTGCCATGCACACCAATATTACCCATTGACCAATGCTGATAATATGTTATAATCATCAGCGTTGATTAACGGTTACTAACGATTAACTCTAAAAGGGTATTAGTAGTAATCGTGTTGTCGTTCTGTCTCTGGCTCTAGTTGGGTCATGGCAAAGTTAGATCCATCGTACAAATAGCGGCTGGCTTCCTCCTCTAAGCGATGAATCAAATAAGGTTCAATAGTGTTACTATGTCGCAGGGCGGCTAGATATCCATCCAAATACATCCGCATATCATCCGTCCGATAACCGCGATTCCATAGCTCGACGAAGGCGTCGGTAAGTCTTTGGTAGTAGCGAATGGTTTGTGTGTCTTGGAGCATAACTGAGGATAGAAATCTCTTAAGAATGAGAATTGTAAATGATTCACATGGAAATGTGAAGTCTTACTTTCAGGTTGCCATCAAATCAGAGATCATAACTCTACTTTGGGGATCACTACCTCTTGGCTACAGTATAACTAGATCCTATTCCAGAAGAAGGGGAATCGGATTACTAGTAAAGTATTCTTATGATTTTGTCTCAAAATAGCTCTAATTGAGTGAGGGGTGTAAGCATTTATTTCATCTACCAAATGGAATAGTTTTTCAGATTTTTGCCGAAAGATAGCTTTTGTAAGAATTAGCTTATTTGGTGAGATTTTCTTTGTCAATACCAACAAGCGTGAAAGCAAGATGTTTAACTTAGGAGATTTTACTTTCCCGGAATTCTAACAAAAATTTAATAATATTACCAATTCACCCTTGCCAAGGCATAAATTACCTACTTGTTAGCTTTTTTATTAGAAAAAGTTATGCTAATCGCAATGGAGGTAACAAGGGCTACAAAACCTTAGACATTGGCTTTGTTACTTTGAAAGTCATCGACGCTAAGGGGTATTGCCACCGTGGGATCGGTTTGTATTGAAATCATTGAGGGAAATCCCCATCTGAGGTCGTTGCTAGGTTGGCACTTGCAACAACTAGAGTATCGCGTGCATCAAGCCGCCAGCATTTATCAAGCAAGGGAAGTTTTTTTAAGCCAACAACCAACACTAATTATTCTTGATGCTGATTTGCCTGATGGCGATGGCATTGAGTTTTGCCGTTGGTTGCATCGTCAGCAACAACCTTTAATTTTAATGCTATCTGCCCGCAGTAATGAAGCTGATATCGTCGCTGGTTTGAAAGCTGGGGCTGATGATTATCTCAGCAAACCTTTTGGGATGCAAGAGTTTCTAGCGCGGGTGGAGTCACTTATTCGCCGCAGACGCACACCTGTAGCGCCAGCTTATCTCGATTATGGCTCGATCCAAATCGATTTAGTGCAGCGCCGGGTTCGCTTTCAAGGCGAATTTATCGATTTAACACCGCAAGAGTTCAGTTTACTGTATGTTTTGGCGCAAGCAGGCGGAGTGCCTCTAAGTAGGACCGAATTGCTACGTCGCGCTTGGCCAGATGCCATTGACAACCCACGTACTATTGATACTCACGTTTTATCACTACGGAAAAAAGTTGAACTCGATCCTCGACAACCCAGTTTGATTCAAACTATCCGTAATGTTGGATATCGCTTTAACATGGAAATTATAAATGCCAACCCGCCACAATCACAAGCTAAGTTAGCCAAAGAGAGATTTACTAATCAACGTTCAACTCTTAGCAGTCAAGTCCCAGAAGGGGAGGTGGTTACTGGGTAGTAGTTAGTGGGAGCGTGGAAGCGTGGAAGCGTGGATTATACCAACAAGCAACAATTAAGAACGCTCCAACCAACAATTAACGACCCTTCGGGTGACGCTCATTCCGACGCTCGTTCCTCGCTAACGCTTCGCTATCGCTAGCGCTGCGCTAACACCACTTGCTTCTCCCTTGGCGTTAGCCTCTCTATGAGGGAGAAGGGGAGACGCTGCGCGAACAAGTCGGCAGAGCGACCCAATGCAATGGTTCACCAACAACTAACAATTAACTCCATTCTTCATCTGCTTGAGTTTGTGCTTGTGTCAAGCTTTGACGTAAGTTAACCCAATCTACTTCATCCGCTTTTTGATTTGCGAACAAGCGACCTTGGTGTAGGTGTAATAAGCGGGTACAAGACATCTGAGCTAACTCTAATTGGTGATTTACCATGAGAATGGTGGTTTGATGACTTTGAGTTAGTTTTAAGACTTGTATCAAATGCTCGGCTGTGCGAATGTCTAGGAAAGATGTTGGCTCGTCTAATAATAAAATTTTCGGTTGGATAATTAAAGCACGAGCGATCGCTATTAATTGTCTTTGTCCTGCCGAAAGTTGTACCTCAGTCCTTCCTAACCAATCATTGGGAATGTGCAGTTGTTCTATGCAGTGACTGACACGTTGCTGAATTGTCTGTTTGGGTAAACCACGCAAAACTAACGGATAAGCTAACGCTTCTGTCACTGTCATTCCCAATAACTTGGATTCTTGAGGTACGAGTGTCACATTAGCGCGTAACTCCAAGATGGGAATTTGCCGATATTCCTGATTTTCTAGATAAATTTTACCGCTACTCGGTTCATCAAGGCGGTTGATGAGGCGTAATAGCGAAGTTTTGCCAGCACCAGTCAGCCCGATAATAACGACAAATTCGCCTTTCGTAACCTCAAAGGAAATATCTTGTAATATAGGATATCCTTGTTGGTTGCTTTTAAGGGTTTTCAGTTTGGCAAATAGATTTACTTGCTCTAGCTTTAGTTTGGGAGGAAGATTATCCAAGTGCAAATTCGGTAAGTATTAATTCTTCTTTATCGTCACGCAAAGCAGCCAGTGCGTTGCGGGGGGTTCCCCCCGTTGTAGCACCTGGCGTAGCTCAAAGGCGCAAAGCGAAGAAGAAAAATTTTTGGGGATGCTTTAATTTAAGCTACCCAATGTTAAAGCTGTGGTTATAGTCCAAGCATCAACTAATAGTAAGAATAATGTAGATATAAGTAAAGCTACGTAGATCCAGGGCTGTGCTAAAGGGTAGACATCTGTGGTGTCAATGCCTGTTTTGGCTTGCACTTGGCGGACTAATTGGGCAAATCCCGCTACACGCATCGGTAGTAAATAAGCTTTGCCGTCTTGACTGAGGAAGTAATAAACTAGACCCCCTTGCCCTGTGGTACGGGGTTTTAATTCTTTGACTTGCGACCAAGGTAAAGACCAACCTTTACGAAAGAAGCGTGGAACCCAAACGGGGTAGGTAACTTGAATTCCTTGGTCGTCTAAAATTACTCGTTCGGTTAAGACTGCATACAAACCAACAAAACCGATGCTGATTCCTACCCACAATAATACTGGTGGTATGGGTGAGGCTGTTGCCTTGGATAAAAAAGGTAACGGTGCTGTGAGCGCTATATAGAGGCTTAACAGGGCGATGCGAATTAACGGAGAAAGACGAAAAATGAAAGTTGAGGTATCAGTTGATGCTGTCACGGCTGAAATAGCGATCGCTTGCTTTAATTACATATTAACGGAACCATTCAGCTAGAAAGTCAAAGCGGTTACGGTAAATATTTTTGTACTACAATCCAACCGGTTAGGGATACCCAAGCAAAGCCGATAAATAAAATAATATTCGTCCCGATGTGTAAAGGTCTAGCCCAGGATTTTCTGGCGCTAATTTGTGTTGCGCTAAAACCAGATACTAAAACTAACGCTACGACTATCAAACCAGCCAATAAGTGTGAGGAGTGTCCTAAGGAACCAAAATGACCGTAAGTGCCAACAATACCGATCGCCAACAGTAACATGACTAAACTTACCATGCAGCAGCCGATGATAAAGTGGAGATCGCGCACTTTTTCATTTCCCCCTCCAAACGCTGACATAAAAGGCAGACGCCGAGAAGTTCTCATCTGAAACATTAAAACCCCAGTTACCGCAAGCAACAAATAAGCCAATAGCGACAAACCCATTGACCAAGCTGCTATTTTCCACAACCAAATAAAAGAAGGCAGATTCATATTAAGGATTGTAGATCAAAGTGGGGTATTGGGAATTGGGCATTGGGAATAGGTAATAGGTAATAGAAAGAAATTGTCGCCCTGTCAAAAAAGTCCCCCTGCCAAGAAAGTCCCCTTGCCTCCCCATTACCCAATTATTAATAAGCAAAAGAGGGCTGCTGAGTCCAGCAACCCTCTTTATTGAGCAAAATTGTTTTTTTTAATCAACAGATACTAAACCAGTCATTTTAAAGGATTGTGTTGTATCCCCGATTTTTGTATTAATTGTCTGCATCAAGTTTTTTTTATTGATTGGATCTATTCCTGTTTCTGAGTCTGTACCAAACTCATTAGTACTAGGTTCGTCTAAGGCGAGGCGATCGCATGGAATTGTATCCGATAAAATTGCACTTGCCATCATGCCCGTATGAATCTCTAGGTGAGCAACTTTTGGTGCTTCAAAAACTAATCGTTGTCCTGGAAAAACCACCCGTTCAAAGTACCAGTTGGGAATATCTGAAATGCGAACCACCTGTATTTTGCTCGTGGCATTAACGTAGCAGCAGAGAATTTTCCCTGATTGCTCTGGTGGTAAAGGATCTAATATTTGAGCCATAACTGCTAAAGAGCTTTACGCCACAATTTTATATTACACCAGCAAAGCTAGCACCGGCTGATCCCCATATGCTGTAACTCCGAATACCAACTGAAATTTTCTGGATAATTTTTATCATAAGTTATGTCAACTATCTAAAAATATTGTTAAATTCTATGCTTTTTTTGCCATTGTAGATTAAGCACGAATGTTTTAATATTTTTAGCTTTGGGAAAACATCTGTAACTTAGTTGATATAAGTAGCAACGAGCCAGAGCAGCGATCCCGTTCTTTTTTCTATACCGGAGGAGTGATTTTTTTTGATTTACATAGATCACGATTAACAGACGCAGGCGATCGCTTAATAGATAAACTGGGTGTTATCGTAAAGTTATATGGAAATTGCTTTCATAAAACCTATCTATAAGAATCATACATCTGTAAGTGCAAAGTGATGAGCGCTACTGCCACAGATAGAGTATTAGGTTTATGCATATCAATCATCGGCTTAAATGTCAAGCATGATGCGTGATACACAAAGAAAAACCACAACAAACACCTTGAAATTCAAATATTTATCTTTTTTGGACGCTGAGGAATGGCAAGATGGAAGTTAAAACACCGATGATGGAAAACCGAATTCTCTACGTTCGCCTTCCTTGTAACCCTATTTTTCCGATTGGGGTAGTTTATCTTTGCGATCACGTTCACAAGCTATTCCCCAATATCGAACAGCGTATTTTGGATCTGGGAACAGTACCACCTTTAGACTATTACTCTGCCCTTAATCGCTGTATCGATGAATTTAAACCCACACTGCTAGTATTTTCTTGGCGGGATATCCAAATTTACGCCCCAGTCGGTGGACGTGGCGGAAATCCACTACAAAACGCCTTTGAATTTTACTACGCAAAGAATCCTTTCATCAAACTACGCGGCGCATTAGGCGGTGGGCGAATCTTTATCGCCTACTATGTAGAGTTGTGGCGAAACTTGGGATTAATCAAACGCGGTTTAAAACGCGCCCAAAAATACAATTCTGAAGCGCGTGCAATTGTTGGTGGTGGTGCAGTCAGCGTCTTTTACGAACAGTTGGGTAAAAGCTTGCCTAAACAAACAATTATATCTGTAGGTGAAGGCGAAACTCTGCTGGAAAAACTTTTAAGTGGTAAAGACTTCCGGGATGAACGCTGTTATGTGGTAGGAGAAGCACAACCACGCGATCGCCTAATTCACGAACAACCCACCCCGTTAGAAAAAAGCGCCTGCAACTACGATTATATAGAAAGCATCTGGTCTGACTTTAACTACTACCTACAAGAAGAAGACTTCTACATTGGCGTACAAACCAAGCGCGGATGTCCTCACAACTGCTGTTATTGCGTTTACACCGTCGTTGAAGGCAAACAAGTACGCATCAACCCCGCTGATGAAGTTGTCGCCGAAATGCGTCAATTATATGATCGCGGCATTCGCAACTTCTGGTTTACCGATGCCCAATTTATCCCCGCGCGGAAATTTATCGATGATGCTGTACAACTTTTACAGAAAATCGTTGATTCTGGAATGACAGATATTCATTGGGCAGCATACATCAGAGCAGACAACCTGACACCAGAGTTGTGTGAATTGATGGCAAAAACCGGGATGAACTACTTTGAAATCGGTATCACTAGCGGTTCCCAAGAACTTGTCCGTAAAATGCGGATGGGCTACAATCTGCGAACCGTCTTACAAAATTGCCGCGACTTAAAAGCAGCTGGTTTCAATGACTTAGTTTCCGTCAACTATTCATTTAACGTCATTGACGAACGTCCCGAAACCATTCGCCAAACCATCGCTTACCACCGCGAACTCGAACGCATTTTCGGCGCTGATAAAGTCGAACCTGCTATATTTTTTATTGGGTTGCAACCCCATACCCACTTAGAAGAATACGCTTTTAAAGAAGGCATCCTTAAACCAGGATACGATCCAATGAGCTTGATGCCTTGGACAGCAAAAAAACTTCTTTGGAACCCCGAACCCCTCGGTTCCTTCTTTGGCGAAGTTTGCTTGCAAGCTTGGCGACAAAACCCCAACGACTTCGGACGCGAAGTCATGAAAATCCTAGAAGAAAAACTCGGTTGTGCCGACTTAGAAGAAGCACTTTCCGCGCCAATAGAAACGAAAGAAAAACAACTCGCGGGGGTATCATAAGAGACAAGGACATGAGGAGACAAGGAGATGAGGAGGCAAGGAGACAAAAAGAATAATTCTTCTTTCCCCCATCCCCCCCTCTCCCCATCCCCCCTCTCTTTATCTCCCCATCTCCCCCTCTTTTCTCCGCGCACTCTGCGGTTCGTTTAATAAAATGCAATCCCCATGTTAGAAGGCTCAATACTCCAACAATTAGAAACTACCCATCGTCACAGTCCTAGACCAATTCGCTTTGGGGTGTATTATAAAAATACACTGGTATCACTGTGTCATGCCCTAGAAGACCACATCTTAAGCGACAATACTAAACCCTTAGTAATCACAGCCTTCCAACAGGGGAAATGGTATTTGCAAGAAGCCGATCGCTATGCAGATATTGCCAAAAAATCCCGCGAAATCATCATCATGGCTGCCCTAGATGCAGGTTTTGCCGAACATCCCACAAGCCTTCTTGATAATGTAGATTTAGTGGCGTTAGATACGAGTGATCCAGTTGCCCAAGAATGGCACTTGATTATTCTCTCGCCTACATATACAGCAATGGTACTTTGTCAAGAGCTATCAGAAGCTGATTATGGCACGGCAGGGCTACCAGCATCCGATCAGGAGCGTAAATTTTATGGGTTGTGGACATTTGAGCCAGAGTTAGTCCATCAAACAGCAGAATTAGCGATCGCCCACATTGAACCATACAACGCAGAACTAGCGAACAAACTCAAAGCACATAAACAGACAATTCAGCCTAGCCTTGCCACATCAGAAAACTTGAGTGCAGTAGTCTCCCGTGTGGTCGATTATCTTCAGACTGGGCAAGAGAATTTATCTATACCCACAGCGGCAAATAAACAAAGCTTGGATCGCAACTTGGTTTCCAACGAAATCCAAGCATTTTTGCGGATGGCGCAACTGATGGATATGGCTGATGTCAGCAATCCAATGGCAGCAGCAGAAGTCGTAGTGCTTTGTGAAGCGATCGCTCAAGTATTGGATCTTCCCGCATGGCAAGTTAAAAGATTGCGCCTTGCTGGTTTGCTGCATCGCATAGATCCACTACAAAAAGCAGAAAGCATTCTCACACCCGGTACATCTACACGTTACCACGAAGATGCACCCTGCTGTCCCTTAACTTGTCCCCTAGTGCCTGGGGCGCAGGTATTGCGAACAATGCCGCGACTGCGGGCAATAGCACAAATTATTACTCATCAAACCGAGTGGTGGGATGGTACAGGTGAACCAGCCGGCTTATCTGGCGATGAAATTCCTCTAGAGTCGAGAATTTTAGCATTGGTAGCAAACTTTCAGTGGCGAGTCAATGAGAAACAAGCATCTCAATTGAGTCGTGAAGAGATATTTGCTCAAGGCTTAGAAGAGTGCAGACAGCTACAATCGACGCGCTTTGATCCTAAACTAATAGATACCCTAGCTTTGTTAGTTATGGGCTTGCAACAAGGAATCGAATTACCTCTGATGACACCTAAAATTAGCGCTGGGATGTGGCTACTTGATGCGAAGCTAGATAGCGAAACTAAAACTGCTGTGACGAAAAATGAATATTGAAGTAACCGACACCCTAGGAGGGTGCGGCTAGACGTACAAAGGCTGCCTCCGCAGCCTATAACTGTTGAGGCTGCGAAGGCAGGCTTCGTTTGTGTAGCTACAGGCTTATAGCCTGTGTGCGTATATTTACCAACTTGATATAACTCATATGAATATTGAAGCATTGCGATCGGGAAAACTTAAACAGCTTCCAGGGGCAGATTTAGAAGACGAGGAACTTAGTAGATTAGATTTAAGCCGCATCAATCTGGCTGGTGCCAACCTTGTCGGGACAAATTTGGCTAATTCTAAACTCGAAGGTGGGCATTTAGAAGGAGCTAACTTGATGGGAGCCATCCTTGTGCAAACTGACTTGCGGGCAAACTTAATGGGAGCCAACTTGATGCAAGCAGATTTAACAGGCGCTGATTTGCGCGGTAGCAACTTGCGGGGTGCTAACTTGATGGGAGCCACACTTAGCGACGTTTCTTTAGCGGGTGCTTTCTTAAGCGGCAGCAATTTGATGAATGTCAACTTGCAAGGTGTTGATTTGCGCGCTGCTGACTTGCGCGGTGCGAACCTCACCGGCGCAAATCTCAAAGGTGCAGACTTGAGCCGCGCAGATTTGCAAGGTGCGTTGTTAAGTCAGGCAAATTTAGAAGAAGCTGACTTACGCTCTGCTAATTTGGCAGGAGCGAATTTGACAGGAGCAAACTTGCTGTGTGCTGAGTTAGACGGTGCGAACTTAAGCGGCGTCAACTGGGATAGAGCTTGTTTGGTGGCAACAGTGGTTGAGAAGAGTTCTTGAAAGCTTCGGGAGTCAGAAACTGGAGGATTATTGATTTAGCGAGAAAAAGCTGGAATATTTCTTACTGTATGGAGCTTATGCGATCGCTAATCCTAGTAAATCAGCGGCGTTGCTGACTAGAGGGAATCGCCAAATACAGACGGGTGCGATAGTTTAACCTAACTCGTCCCCATTGATCGCAAGAGGCGTTATACAAATCGGTCAATTCTGAAACGAGTTTTTCCCATCCCGCCCCTTTCAAGGGGATAAACCCCTGACTTCGAGCGCAGCCGACTAATCCAATTAAATCTAACTCTTGTTGAGAGGTAAACTGATGACAATGAAGTTGGGTGAAGTACGGGAGTCGTAGACCTTGCCAAAATAGTTGATAGTGTAAATCCTTCAAAAGGCTTAACAACTTGCGATTCAATCCTACAGTCTTTGCTTGCAACTGTAATTGTGCTTGGCGTTCGTTGTACTTTGATGCCTTAGATATCAAATGACTATAGTTTCTCGAAAAAGCATCGCTATGATCCCAAATACTCCATACCAAAGCTAAACGTCCACTCGGTTTGAGAATACGACGAAATTCCTTGAGACTTTGTATGAAGTTAAACCAATGGAATGCCTGAAAGGAAACAACTAAATTAACAGATCCAGTCGGTAGTTGAGTCTGTTCAGCAGTTCCAGCCGAAAACTGTACTAATGGATGGGGCTTGGCAGATGTTTTCATATCAGCATTTGGCTCAATCGCTAGTACGCGCACACCTCGCTCTGCTAGCAGACGTGAACCAATTCCGGTGCCAGCGCCAATATCAGCAGCAATCAACTGAGATGGCGGTTCCAGTCCTGCTAAGATGGTATCAATTGCAGAAGATGGATAACTGTTACGGTATTTTTGATAATCCTCAGCCCTACCAGAAAAATAGTTTAATGGATTTGTGTAAATATCTGAGGTTGTTTCAGTGGGATTGTTGCTCATTTAAATGACCTCAATTTTAAGATGTAGACTCCAACTTAAATTGAAAATGCCAAATTCATGGAGATGCATTCGGTACTTCTGAAAACGCCCGCTTAATCCTAAGTCAAAGCGCTTCGCAGTCGTTGTTCTAAAGAAACCAAATCTACTCCAAGATTTTCCAGAACCCTGACAGCGGCGCCTCCTCCTTCTTTGAGAATGCCTAACAGCAGATGTTCTGTACCAACATAGTTAACATTAAGTTGTCGCGACTGTTCTACCGAGAGTTCTAATGCCTGTTTTGCCCTTGGTGTAAAGGGAATATCTAAAGGTGTATTACCTTTACCTCTACCGATAATTTTTTCAACCTCAATTTGAGCATTTTCTAAATTTACGCCCACTGAGGTGAGAAACTGAGCAGCAAAGCCGCTTCCTTCGCCAACCAATCCTAGTAAAATCTGTTCTGTACCGACATATTGATGTCCCAAACGCCTCGATTCACCTTGGGCAATATTCATGGCTATAATCGCTTTTTGGGTGAATCTTTCATAACCCTTGAGGTGGAATCTGCCAGACATAAACCCAGAAAGCTGTTCAAAGATAGATCCAAAAAATTTTTCAAACATAAAGCCTTCCTGCTTTGACATATTGCTAATTGGTTGAATAATGCGATCGCCTTTCGCTTTTCCTGTAGTTAAAAAAGACAATAAATCCTCCATCGTTTCAGCATTTGCTGAATACCAGAGAAATTGCTTGTCTTTTCGGCTATTAACTAACTTCTCAATTCGCAGCTTCTCCAAATGGTGCGATAGCGTCGAGTTGGGAATCTTCAGCTTTTGGTGAATCTCTCCTACAGTCATTCCTTCTGGATAAGCTGCAAACAGTAGCCGCATTATTTCCAAACGAGGTTCCGACCCCAATGCAGCAAATATATCTGCATATCGAGCCGTGTCTTCATTATTTTCAGCCATATTTCTAGAATAATCGAAATAAGTTAAATGTCAACACTAATATTTTGGGGCATTGGGCAAGAGGGAGGGGGAAAGGGGAAGGGGAAACGAATAAAAAAACTTTCTTTTCTTGCCTTTACCCTTTCCCCCTCTTCAAATCCCCTTGTCCCCTTGTCTCCCCATCCTCCCACTAACTCTTCCCGCTACCAATCAAATACAATAGCGCCATACGAACAGCAACACCGCTGGTAACTTGCGCTTGAATCAAACTAAATTCTGGATCGTCCATTAAGTCAGAGCTAATTTCGACACCTCGGTTAACGGGACCGGGATGGAGAACTTTGACATTTGGGTGGCACAGTTGCAGCTTTGAGCGTGTAATGCCAAACATCTGATGATATTCGCGCCAACTCGGCAATAAATGAGCCATCATGCGTTCCTTTTGCAGACGCAACGTCATGACAAAATCAGCATCTTTCAAAGCGGGTTCTAGTTGCCAATGTATAAATAGGTTGCGATTTTGGATTTTTGATTGGGAATTGGGAATTCTTCCCATCTCCCCCTGCTCCCCCTGCTCCCCCTGTCCCCCTGTCTCCATCTCCCCCTCTCCCCCTCTCCCCATCTCCTGTTCCCCAACTCCGTCATCGCTGACATAATCGGCAAATAATTGAGGTAATAAAGTAGGTGGTGCTGCTAGATGCACTTGGGCGCCACTTGCGGTTAAACTCCAAATATTCGATCGCGCGACGCGAGAATGCAGAATATCGCCAACAATGGCAATCTTTTTATTCTCCAACAGTTCGAGTCGAGGATTTTCTGGGTCGATAATACTACAAATGGTAAATAAGTCAAGTAATCCTTGGGAAGGATGCTCATGTTGACCATCACCAGCATTGAGGACACTAACTCTGACACCTAAACGATCCATTTCAGCGGCGATCGCATTCGGTACTCCGGCTTCACGATGGCGAATCACCATAATATCAGTTCCCATCGCCAAATAAGTCTTCGCCGTGTCGAGAATAGTTTCTCCTTTGGTGATAGAAGAAGTTGCTGAGGCAAAATTCAGCGTATCTGCACTTAAGCGTTTTGCCGCAAGTTCAAAACTACTGCGAGTGCGGGTAGACGCTTCAAAAAATAAATTAGCCACCACCTGTCCTTGTAAGCTTGGCACTTTCTTCGTCCGTCGCGATAGCACCTCCTGAAAACTGGCAGCAGTTTGCAAAACGGTATCGTATTCAGCTTTCGTGAAGTCAGCGAGTGTGAGAACGTGATGACGATTCCAAGTAGTAGTAGGCATAAATGTGAATGAGTATTCGGCGTAAAAAGGCGATCGCCTCTCTACTCTTTTTTAATTTACACATGCAGAGGAAATGATACCACCTGTTTCTGTTCAAAATTGATACTTACCAAAGCTAATAGCTAGCAAATATCAAGTTTATTGTGTCACAACCCTTTGCATGGAAAAATGTAAGTCAAGACAAAAATCAGTATTTTGCACAAGTGTGAAAATTTGTGTTCTTTCTTAACTAAGTTTATTAATTAGATAAAAATTACAATGAAAAGCGAACTATTCAACTTAATAAGGCTTATATATTGTGGTATAATGATGCTAATTTTTAAGTTTAAAAATAAATATTATAAATTAAATAATAAAAATTATAATTACAAAAATTTTCATTCTCAGTTTGGAGAAGATAGGTATATTTTTGAAAAAATAGAATTACCGCAAAAAGGAGTATTTGTTGATATTGGAGCAGGACACCCAATTTCTTATTCAAATACTTATTTTTTTGAGAAAAACGGTTGGAAAGGCGTTTGTATTGATGCTGATACTAATCAAGTCAACTTATTAAAAGCAGAAAGGTCAAACGTAGAATGGGCTGCTATTTCGCCAGAAGAGGGAGAAATAGAATTTTTTCCGGCTTTTTTACCTGAACTGTCAACTACTAAACAAAAACATGAGCATGAAGGACTAATTAAGATTCCATTCAAGGACACTGTAAAAGTTTTATCTTTTAGGCTGGAAACTTTATTAGAAAAACATAATATCGGTGTGATTGACATCTTAGATATAGATGTTGAAGGAACTGAATTAGAAGTTTTGGAAACTTTTGATTATGAAAAGCATCGTCCCCAAGTTGTGATTATTGAATACTATGGATTGGGTTTAGGTGATAAGTCAGAGAAAATCAAAGAGTTTTTTTCAAAGCTGCCTTATCGACTTGTTCATATTACCTGTTCAAATTTGATTTTTGTGAATCAGGAAAGAGAAGTTAAATTCTAAAATTGACCTGCCTTATTTTGAAAGTAGGTCTATCGTTAAGCTTACCGCTCGTGGCATCAACTCCTAATAAGTAACAATTGAACTCATAATTCTTTACTTATAACTGTGTGAGTTTCGCCAGCGTTTCGTCGCACCAATTAATTAGAGCCTGAGTAGTAAAAAGCTTGTAGCTGACTGTGATTAACCAGTAGGGAACATGTTGTTTTTTTACAAGGTCGCGTCGAATTTCCAGAACTGTCACAGGACGATACAGAACCTCGTGCAGAAAGAAATCGAATTGATTCACGCTCTTTGAAATTAAATGCACAACTTGCTAATTGAAAACAAGGAATAGATAAAATGAAAGCATTTGTAACTGGCAGGACCGGATTGCTTGGTAATAATTTGGTGCGCTTATTACTTGAACAAGGTTATTCAGTAAAAGCCTTAGTCCGCTCAAAACAAAAAGCATCTCAACTCTTTAATGGTTTAGATGTAACCCTGGTAAAGGGCGATATGCTCAACATTGATAGCTTTGCTGAAGAACTCGCAGGATGTGATGTTTTATTCCACACAGCAGCTTATTTTCGGGAATATTATCAACCGGGCAATCACTGGCAAATTCTTGAAGATATTAATATCAAAGGCACGATTAAATTGCTTGATGTTGCCGAGAAACAAGGTATCAAAAAAGTTATCTATGTAAGTTCAGCCGGACCAGTGGCAATGAAAGCTGCTGGTGTACCTGGTGATGAGACAACCCCACCAGATCCACGAACAATGACAAACCTTTACTTCAAAAGTAAAGTTTTAGCAGAAAATGCAATTTATGAATTTTTGAAAGACCACTCATTGCCAGTAGTTTTGATTCTACCTGGGTGGATGTTTGGACCTGGAGATGCTGCGCCAACAAGTGGTGGTCAGTTAGTGCTAGATTATCTTAATCAAAAAATGCCTGGAATTCTGGATGGTGGAACGTGTATGGTTGATGCGCGAGATGTAGCGCAAGCAATGATTAATGCAGTCGAGAAGGGAAAGAGTGGAGAACGTTACATTACAGCGGGAAAATATTTCACCCTGGAAAATCTTTTTTACACTCTTGAAAAAGTTAGTCAAATTCCCTCTCCTCAAATCCGAATTCCCCACAAGATAACTGTAATGTTAGCTTGGTTTTCTGACAATTATGCGCGGTTTACGGGTACAAAATCGATGATACCCCTTGATGGTATCAGGCTCATGCATTGGAAAATAGCGGTTCGATCAACCAAGGCAATAGAAGAATTGGGGGTGAGTTTCCGTTCCTTGGAAGGAACAATGTCTGATGTAGTTGAGTGGTATCGACAATACAACTAGAAAATAATTAATTGCTAATAGTAGGAGGACTAAAGTCCTTACTACGATTAGCAATTTTTTTCGGTCAGTGTGGTAAATGCAAAACATTTAAAGCCACAGAAATCAGCGATAAAAAGGTTAAAAAGCCGATTGTATCCAGCATCGTTGTTACTAATGGACCACTGATAAGGGCTGGATCGAGCTTCAGTCGTTTCAAACCCATTGGTAGCAAAGTTCCCAGAGCGACAGCAACAATTGTATTGGTTGCCATTACCGTTCCAGCAATTAACGCTACCCATCGCTCTTGTGGACGTGCCCAAATCAATGAAAGCAACATCATAGTTGTAGCTAAAGCTAAAGCCATACCTAAGCCTGCTAAAAGCTCTTTGCGGAGAATCTTTAAGGTGTCTTTTGGTGTAACTTCACCCACACCCAAGCTACGGATTGTTACGGTTAATGCTTGAATTCCTACAGTACCACCAGTGTTGGAAAATAGCGGCATAATTACGGCAAGCACTGGCACCATTGAAATTGTAGATTGAAACGGCGCGATCGCACTTGATGCCCCGATATATAAGAGCATAATTCCTAAGAGCCACGGTAAACGGTTGCGAATAGTGATTAGGGGAGATGATAAAGCAGTTTCATCACCACTTGCACCCGCTAGTTTTTGAATATCTTCTGTGGCTTCGTCTTCTAAAATATCGATCACATCGTCAATGGTGACAATACCGACTAATCGCTCTTCTCTATCTACTACGGGTATAGCGATTAAGTCGTAGCGCTTCATAACTTGCGCGACTTCTTCTTGGGGAGTTTCGGTTTTGACTTTAATTACGCGATCGCTAGAAATTTCGCGAATATAAACATCAGGGAAAGTAAACAGCAACTGACGCAAAGAAACGACACTAACCAAGGTGCGGTTATCGTCTGTGACGTAAGCGTAGTAAATCGTTTCCTTATCTTCGTCTTGACGGCGAATTTTACTCAAAGCTTCCCCGACTGTCAAACCTTGACGCAACCGCACATATTCTGTTGTCATCAACCGTCCAGCGGTACCTTCTGGATAGCCAAGAATTGTGGCTGTAGCTTGACGTTCTTCTGGGCTAAGTTCTTGTAAAAGCCGTTTAATTACTCCTGCTGGCAATTCGTCAAATAATTCTGCCCGTTCATCCGGACTCATCGCTTCGACAATTTGCGCGACTTGCACATCATGAAGCGAATTTATCAGTTCTTCCTGTACATCTAGGGGTAAGTATTCAAATACATCAATCGCTTGAGCTTTGTTGAGTAAGCGGAAGGCGATCGCTCGCTGTTTTTTAGGTAATTGTGCAATATATTCGCCAACATCAACCGGCTGTGAATGATTTAAATCCGATTTCAACTGGTTTAAGTCAGCAACATCAACGTCAACAAGTGAATTGCGAACATCGTGTAAAAGCATGATAAATACCTCCAAATGTCTCCCCCGCGCTGGGAGACTGTGTCACCAGCTAGAGGAGGTTGATACTGCCATCTTGTGGACTGTGGTCCATAAAATCTCAAAAATTGAACATCGATATCCAATCAGGGCATCGCTAACTCATAATACTAACCCGGAAAGTGGTTATCCGGTAGATGCTAAGATTCGGTGTGGTCAACCTGCGATATTCCACACACTTTTTGTTAAATGCCCTGATTTTTGTTTACTTTGTGTAAATTTTACTACTGCGAGGATTTGTGTCAAGCACTTAGATGAACTAAATTTCAAACTTCACACAGTAATAATCTTGACAATACCAAAAGTAGTCTTTATTTTGCAACAAAAGCATCACTTGTGTAATCATACCTAAGATTGGAGGTTATTCTACCGCTTTGATTAAAAACACGCTGAACTAGGTATGATACTTTTACTGCAAAACAGTACTTTAGACAGTTTTTTCTGAGGAGCTATTGTTATGTGCTGTTAAAGTGGTAAGATTGCGATCTTCAACATCCGCCTAGTTATTTAACCACAGTTGATCGATACGCGCAGGTAAGCTGAAGAAAGACAGTTTTCAAGCTGACAACTTTTGTGCGATCGCGCATTGTTATGAAACATTGATAAGCTACTGCAAGTCAAAATTTACACAGTCAAACAATACTGCTAAAAGGAATTGTACAATTAGAGCCTAAACCCAGAAGTGCGTTCTCGTCTAGAAAGCTTTTTTCTCTGCGTCTTTGCGTCCACCGAAGTTCTGTTTGGAAAAAGCCTTTGCTCAGATTTCTCTCTGCGTGAAATAATCCAGAGCGAAAATACACAATAAGTACTAAAAAATTCCCCTTCAGAAAAAGATGTTCACGGGATTAATACAAGCAAAACTGCAAATCAATTATAAGCGAGCTTATTTTTTATCCTTTTTACTTAAATTTGACAATAACTCTGTAACGCACCTTTTAGCTTTAACTTAGCGAACCATCAGCGTATAGTTCTAATGGTACTAGTTCGATTTTCCCGTTAACTTTCACCAATTTTGCTCTTAAAAAAATGGGGAGGGTTTGAACCCTCATGATTGATGTGAAGTCTACTAGATTGTTTGTAGGAACCCTCCCCATTTTTTCACTCTCTTCGCGCTCGGTCACTTGAGAATAAACTAGCTTGACTAACGGAGAATTTTTGTGGTTGTGACGTAAAGACATAACGAAACCCCCTGGTTAAATGATTTTTTGTGTGTTAAAACTTTTATTGCTTAATTAGATTGTGTTTTCTGTTTGGCTTGATTATTTATTATTCTCTATAAATTCAAAAGAATTTTAAAGATAAGTATAAAGTATGACTCATACTGATGAAGATTTGAAAAAAATTACAATTTCGGCTATAGTTTACTAATAAGTTAAAAGCCAGAAGCCTCAAGTCAGAAGTTGTTCTGGTATTTACAACAATATTCAATTCCTCGCCACTAAATCGAATTTCCACTCTCTGCGAAGAATCCAATTATGAAAACAATTCCTCAATTGCTATCTCGTCTTGATTATTACTATGAACAAATCAAGGCAATTATCCTTGTGCGTCAGAATGCAATTACTGGGCTGCTTCCAGCGAGTACAGCGATAACCGCCCACGGTGATTATACTGATGCTTGGGTGCGAGATAATGTATACAGTATTCTTGCTGTTTGGGGTTTAGGATTAGCCTACCGCAAAGTGGATGAAGACAACGGACGCACCTATGAGTTAGAACACAGCGTTGTTAAATTAATGCGCGGGTTGTTGTTCGCCATGATGCGACAATCACAGAAAGTAGAGCAATTTAAACACACTCAGTCGCCATTAGATGCGTTACACGCCAAATATAATACCGCGACAGGGGATATTGTTGTCGGGGATGACGAATGGGGACATTTACAACTTGATGCAACATCAATATTTATACTGATGTTGGCACAAATGACCGCTTCGGGATTGCAGATTATTTTTACCATTGATGAGGTAAATTTCGTTCAAAATTTAGTTTACTATATAGGGCGAGCTTACCGCACTCCAGATTATGGCATTTGGGAACGTGGCAATAAAATTAATCGTGGAAGCGCAGAATTAAACGCTAGTTCTATCGGCATGGCAAAAGCCGCTTTAGAAGCTATTAATGGAGTAGATTTATTTGGTGTGCATGGTAGTCAAGCATCGGTAATTCATGCGCTCCCAGATGAAATTGCCCGCGCTCGAATTACCCTAGAATCACTATTACCAAGAGAATCAGGGTCAAAAGAAATTGATGCAGCGCTGTTGAGTGTAATTAGCTTTCCTGCCTTTGCAGTGGAAGATGTGGAATTACGCGATCGCACTCTAAATGATATCATCAACAAACTTGAAGGAAAATACGGTTGCAAACGCTTTTTGCGCGATGGACACCAAACCGTTTTAGAAGACAGTCATCGCTTACATTACGAACCTTGGGAACTCAAGCAATTTGAGCATATTGAGTGTGAATGGCCCTTATTTTTCACTTATTTACTCTTAGATGGATTATTTCGCGGCGATAAAGAGCAAGTTAATAAATATCAATCAAGTTTAGAATCATTACTTTTTGAACGCGATGGTTTACTGTTATTACCAGAACTTTATTATGTACCAGAAGAGAACGTAGAAGCCGAAAGATTAACACCCCAAAGTCAGCCACGCTTACCTAACGAAAATATCCCCCTAGTTTGGGCACAAAGCTTATATTTTCTGGGTCAAATGTTGAGCGAAGGCTTATTAGCCGTTGGTGATATTGACCCCTTGGGAAGACATTTATGCATAGGCAAAGAACGTCGAGCTTTGGTACAAATAGCTTTGCTAGCAGAAGATGAAGAATTACAAGCAAAGCTAGAAGTTCGCGGAATTGAAACACAAACACCCGCACAAGTAGAACCGATTCAAGTTCGAGAAACAATCGATTTGGTCGCGATTTATAAGCAAATTGGACGTTGTGATAAACTCGGTTTAACTGGACGCCCACCGCGTAGTCCGCGCAGTTTGACAACATCAAGAATTTTCCGCTTTGGAAACGATACAGTTGTATTTTTGCCTTCATTTTTAGATCCGGAACAGTTCTATTTAACTCTCGATTATCATTTTTTAGTAGATCAACTTAGAAGCGAACTTGGTTACATTCAAAAGTATTGGGGTGATTTAGGGCGTCCGACTTTAACTTTGATGTTGACTCACACCATGTTGGAAACAGGTTCAGAAGCTTTGCTAGAACTGATGCAAGAATTGAAAGATGGTCTTTGTCAAGGTGTGCGCGTCAAATTAGGACGACTCAATCAATTGATGTTGACAGCATCTATAGAAAGAATTGATTTGATACAGCAAGAGGAATTTTTCCAATCACCTGTGAAAAATGCTGGGATGCGTTGTTCTTATTTGGCTTATAATTCCGAGAAAAACGGCCATTTAGGACATACCCAAGAATTTCAAGTAGAGTGTCAAACTAACTTGGAATTGTTGCTTTCATCGTTGCGCTCATCAGAAAATCTCTACGAGCAAATAGAGTTATTGCAGACTTTAACTCGTTTGCAAGGATTGGAATTTGATACCGGCTTTGGTGGACCTGGGCATCCTGTCACGGTAGCAGATTTACTTGACGAAGTATACACCAGAGGCGCAGAAATGGGCATTTGGGGTGTAGTGCGTCGCGCTGCGGGTTTGCAGCAGATGACGTATATCGCTCTGTCAGACGTGGTAACGAGTATTTTGGTCAGGGGTAAGCAAATTGCTGTTGGTAAGGCTTATAGCGAAGCGTCGCTGCTCACCGTGCCATTATCTCATAAGGAAATAGTCGAGAAAATAAATCACTTCTGTCGTGAGGATATAAGCGATCGCGTTCTCACTCAAGAAATTCTCATATATCTGAGTTTGTTAATCAAATCAGAACCCGAACTATTTAAAGGATTGCTAACATTAAGAGTCGGCTATTACATTTTGTTGCTTACTAGCGAAATTGCTGGTGACTTGGACATCACTCAAGATGAAGCTTATGAAAAATTGATGGAACTTTCACCTTTTGAAGTGAAAATGCGCTTGCACAAGGTCTTGACTGAATATGCCGGCATGAGTAACTTATTACGTAAACAAGAATCACTGCACGTCAAACAAAAAGAAAGTGAGATTGCATGGGTACTGCTACCAGAAAAAGAAGCGGAAGTAGAAGTACCAGCAGGTGGTTGGCGACGTTTTCGCCAAGCTGAGGGAGCAACAGGACGCGTCCCCAAAGACTTTTTTCAACAAGTTTGGTTGGTGATGCATCATTGTAAAGGCTTGGTAATTGGCGATAAATTAGAGCGTCGCAATCGTTTGGATAGTGAAGTAATGATATCCGAGATGACAGCTGGAGAAAGAAATTTTGCTTTGTTAGTCGAGCATTTGTTAAATAAAATTGAGGCACCAGAATACCGACAACTTAATATTGAAGCATTAATGGAATTAGCTGCGATCGCTTCTAACAACCCAAGCTTACAAATTGAAGAATACATCGTCTTGGATGTATTAATCGGTCATGCGGTGCGAGTCGCTTGGTTGGATGGACATAAAGAAAGAGGCGATCGTTATGATGAAGATAAAGGAAGTGCGTGGAGGTCTTTTTACAACACCTCTCCCAGAGAATGCGCTAGTTATATCGTTAAGGCATTCCGCTTCTTGACAGAATTTGCTGAAGTTGAAGAAACAGCAGCTTAAAAGTCAAGTGCATATTCATCGGGGATTTGTATAATATCATGTCCGCGCCCAGAGACGTTCCGGCGGAACGTCTCTACAATATGTGTGATTATTAGGACATGATGTAACATCAATTCTCACTAAATTTCTTTATGTTGGTAGAAGATTGTCTTGCTTGCAATTTGCTAGCTGGTAAGCTCAAAGCTCCTGGTGGAGTCATTTACGAAGATAATTATTGGATTGTAGAACATTCTCTTAGTCCCGCTTTGTTACGAGGATATTTAATTATTAAGCTGAAACGACATTGTGAGCATTTAGCGGAACTTACACCAGAAGAAGCGATCGCTTTGGGTACAGTTATCCAAAAGACGTGTTTCGCACTTTCACGAGTAATTAACCCAGCGAAAATTCATGTTAGTTCCTGGGGTGAACAAGTTAAGCATCTTCACTTCCACGTTATCCCCCGCACCTCAGATTTGCCTGTAGGAAGTCTCAAACTTTTGATTTATTTGCAAATAAAAAAGTTACTTAATAAATTAGGTTTAACCAAGTTGGTAAGCGAAGAAGAAGCAGCAGAAGTTGCTGCACAACTGCGTCAAGAATTTGAAAATCGATATTGATTGAGTAACGCATCTTCACTCAGATGAATATAACTATAGTCTGAACTTACTTTAGAACAGCGCATCTACTCTTTTATGGCTAAATCTGCTGACATCAGTACCAAGCGATTAATCAGCCTCGCACCCGAAAACTGGGTAAAATGGGTAACAAAAATTCCAGACATTGTAGCTGGAGAAGTTCTCAATTCTGAATTTCAATGGATTAGCCGCGAAAGCGATGTATTAATCCGCGCGACCAGTCCGCAATATGGGGAATTTCTCGTACTTAACGAGTTACAATTGCGCTATAAGCCAGAAATGCCCAAACGAATGCGGGCTTATGCTGCACTGGCAGAAGAAAAATATAACCTGCCTGCATATCCAGTACTGGTTAATATTCTTAAAGAAAGTGATAGCGAAATTCCCACACGTTACCAGTCTGAGTTTGCCGGATTGGAAGCCCGTCAAGACTACCGCGTAATAAATCTTTGGGAAGTTGATGTAGAAATCGCTTTTCAACAATCAATTCCCTCTTTGCTTCCCTTTGTACCAATCCTCAAAGGTGGTGCAGAAGAATCTACAATCCAGCAAGCTTTGCAAATTCTTCGTGCTAACGAACAATTGAGTCAGTTAGAAACCGTTCTAGCTTTTTTTGCTACTTTTGTATTAGATAGTGCGTTAGTTCAGGAAATTATGAGGTGGGATATGGCAGTGTTAAGAGAGTCTCCTTGGTATCAGCAAATCTTAAGAGAGGGAGAAGCACGAGGACGGCAAGAAGGACGGCAAGAAGGACAACGAGAAGAAATGTTGTCCGGTATTGAATTAGGTTTGGAAATAAAGTTTGGGACTAAAGGATTGCAATTGATGCCAGAAATATCTCAAATTTCCGATTTGAACCGATTAAAGGCAATTCAGCGAGGCATTTTGACAAGCAATACTTTGGAAGAATTCCGGCAACTCATTTTTTAGGCTGCAAATGTAAAAAGGGTGTTTCTTTTTATTCTCAATGCTCAATGAGCTACTTAATTATTGCCCTAAATAAGCTTGTAAAACTTTCGCATTGCTTTGAATTTCCGCTGGAGTACCATCAGCGAGATTTTGTCCTTCAGCGAGAACCCAAACGCGATCGCACAACGACATGATTACATCCATATTGTGTTCGATAATCAAAAACGTCATGCCTTCCTCACGGTTCCAAGTGATAATGCGATCGCATATATCATCAATTAATCTCGGATTAACCCCCGCTGCTGGTTCATCCAACAAAATCAACTTCGGATTCGTCATCAACGCTCTTGCCATTTCCAACAGCTTGCGTTGCCCCCCAGACAACCCCCCAGCGTAATCTTGCGCTTTCGCGGCTAATCCTACCTTTTCTAACAAAAACATCGCTCTTTCGCGCAGTTCCTTTTCTTCTTTCGCAACTAGATGCGGTTGCAATTGTACCTGCCAAAAGTTCTCACCAGTTTGCTTTTGCGCTGCCAACACCACATTTTCTAACACCGACAACCGCGAAAGAGTCCGCGCTACCTGAAAGGTCCGAATCAAGCCTTGCTGGGCGATTTTGTGCGGTTGCAGTTGCTGAATCTGTTCTCCATCAAAAATTACTCGTCCCTTGTCTGGACGGATGAAGTTAGAAAGTAAGTTAAATAAAGTCGTCTTTCCAGCACCATTGGGACCAATCAACCCGGTAATGCTGCCTTTTTTAACTTGAATTTCTGCCTCATTTACAGCTTTAATTCCACCAAAACTTTTCGCAAGTCCACTTGCTGCTAATAAAGGTAATTCTGAAGATTGATTATTTGCCAAGGGTAAGTTCCTCCTTTTTCCCTAAGATACCTTGAGGACGCCAAACCATCAGTACAATCAAAATTAAACCAATTACCATGATACGAAATGCACCCGCTTGTTCAGTACTAAGACTGGGGAAAATGTCATCCAAGTATTCACGGGTAAGAGCATCGTAAGCAAAGTAAATTACAGCACCTAAAAGAGTACCGATATTATTACCACTCCCGCCGAGAATGACCATAATCCAACAGTCAAAGGTTAGCTGCGGTTGGAAATTATCCGGGTAAATCGCACTGAGCTGCCATGCAAAGAAAGCACCAGCGATGCCAGCGATCGCACCGCCTAACATTAAAGATTGTAGTTTATACCAAAAGACATTTTTACCCAATGCCTTGGGAATTTCTTCATCTTCGCGGATAGCTTTGAGAATTCTACCCCAAGGCGATCGCACTAAAACTTGCAAACGCCAAAATACCAAAGCTAATACTAGCAGTGACGACAACATCAAACCTGCTTTGGGGTTGTAATCATATAACGCGATCACCCCAGAAATATAAATAGCGATCGTCAACAGTGCAAATAAAATTCCCACCCCTAAGTGCGTAGCAAATTCTTGCTTACTACCTAACTTTTTCGTGCTGCGAATCCAACGCCATAATGAATATAAAGTTATACCACCCAACACCGTCAGCAACCCAATCATAATTAATCTGACAATTAAATTAGGCGCTGTAGATAAAGGAATAGCATAACTTTGCACCCCAAACGCACCAGATACCCAAGCATCACCCACAGGTAAATCTTGGTTATTTACCACCAGCCGAACCAATTCCCCAACACCGATAGTCACGATTGACAAGTAATCTTCCCGCAAGCGCAGAGTTGAGAAACCAATTACCAAACCTAACAAAGCCGCCAAAACTCCCCCAATCACCGCCGAAATCAATAGGGGAACTCCCTTTAAGCTTAACAACACAGTTGTATAAGCTCCCAAAGTCATAAAAGCAACATGTCCAAAGTTAATTAGCCCTGTAAACCCCCACTGCAAATTCAGTCCCAGAGCGAATAAAGCAAAAATAGACGTAGAAATCGCTAAGAAAATAAGATAATCAGCCATAGTTATTAGTCATTAGTCATTAGTCATTAGTCATTAGTCATTAGCCATTTGTCAAGAGTTCCTCTTTCCCTCCCCCTTCTCCCCCCATCTTGATTAACCATTGGCATGTTGTGCGAACAATATTACAGGGATAAGTAAGCAGGCAGAAATAAAAACATTTAGTAAACAAATGTAAAAATCGTATTTTCTTCCTATTCTCTATGCGCCATGCCCAATGCCCCATGCCCAATGCCCCATGCCCAATGCCCAATGCCCCATGCCCAATGCCCAATGCCCAATGCCCAATGCCCAACACTTAAAACTGTATAAGGCTGTGCAGGGATCGCTCCGGGCTTAAACTAAACTTGTTTGTGAAAATCACTTAACTAGAGATTTCCTATGGAAGCTACGGCACTTTGGCAACGATACCAAGATTGGTTATATTTCCACGAAGGACTAGGATTTTATCTAGATATCAGTCGAATGCGCTTTGATGATGCCTTCGTCGAGTCGTTGCAACCGAAGTTTGACAAAGCCTTTGCCGATATGGCTCAACTGGAGAAGGGAGCGATCGCCAATCCAGACGAAAATCGTATGGTCGGGCATTACTGGCTGCGAAATCATACTTTAGCCCCTACTCCAGAACTTCAACACGAAATTGCCAACACCCTAGAACAAATCCAAGTATTCGCCGAAAAAGTTAAAACAGGTGGGATTCATCCTCCTAGAGCACAACGCTTTACTGATATTATCTCCATCGGTATTGGTGGATCTGCCCTCGGACCAGAATTTGTCGCTGAAGCGCTTGCCCCGGATTTCCCACCCCTAAAAATTCACTTTATCGACAATAGCGATCCGGCAGGCATTGATCGCATTTTGACTCATTTGCGAAACAGCCTTGCCAGCACTTTGGTGTTAGTTATCTCCAAATCTGGAGGAACACCGGAACCGCGCAACGGTATGATTGAAGTGAAAAAAGCTTACGCCGGACAGAATTTAGACTTTGCTAATTATGCTGTAGCTATCACCAGCGCCGATAGCAACCTTGATAAATTGGCAAAATCCGAAGGCTGGATAGCAACCTTTCCCATGTACGACTGGGTAGGAGGACGCACCTCTGAATTGTCTGCCGTGGGGCTAGTACCTGCCGCATTACAAGGCATCGAGGTTGGCGAGATGCTAGAAGGTGCGAAAGAAATGGACGATGCCACACGCATCAATGATGTCAAAAAGAACCCAGCAGCGTTGTTAGCTTTGTCTTGGTACTATGCTGGCAACGGACGCGGCGAAAAAGACATGGTTGTCCTACCTTACAAAGACAGTTTATTTCTATTCAGCCGCTATTTGCAACAGCTGGTGATGGAATCTTTGGGCAAGGAAAAAGACTTAGACGGCAAAACTGTTTATCAAGGCATCGCCGTTTATGGTAACAAAGGCTCAACCGACCAACACGCTTACGTGCAACAATTGCGCGAGGGTGTGCCGAACTTTTTCGCCACCTTCATCGAAGTTTTGGAAGATCGTAACGGTCCGTCTCCAGAAATAGATCCTGGAGTTACATCAGGCGATTATCTTTCTGGTTTTCTCCAAGGAACCCGACAAGCGCTTTATGAAAATCACCGCGATTCGATTACAGTCACCATTCCCCAAGTTAATCCGCGCACAGTTGGCGCGTTGATTGCTTTGTACGAACGCGCTGTTGGTTTTTATGCCAGTTTAGTCAACATTAATGCATACCATCAACCAGGGGTAGAAGCTGGTAAAAAAGCCGCTGCTACCATTTTGGATTTGCAAAAACAAGTTGTAGAAGTGCTGCAAACCGAAAAAACTCCCCTTTATTTAGAGGAAATTGCCCAAAAAGCAAATGCCTCTGACCAAATTGAGCAAATTTACAAAATTGTGCGTCATCTTGCCGCTAATCAACGCGGTGTAGTGTTGCACGGTCATCCAGCACAACCGGGTAGTTTGAAAATTTCTCTCAGTTGATAGGTGTAGTACTTTAAGCACATTTTGCCACAAAATGTTGCACAAGCAACAATTTTTTATTTTTGAGCATCCTAGATTGAAGAGACTTCAATTTTTAGGATGTTTTTTTTAGGATATTGTTATGACAAATGTGCGCTCAATTGAAATCCGTCCTCTGGAATCTATCAAGGGAGGGATGACTCAATTTTTTACTCCCCAAGCCAGTCATGAAACAATGCTGGTGCAGATTCCGCCAAATACAGTAGATGATTTGTTTGTTCATAAATCACAAACAGACCAATTATTAGTAGTTAAAGGTCAGTTTGTTTTGGTTAGTTTAATTAACAAAAAATACCAATACCTTGCTTTAAGCGAAGATTACCCAGCAGTAGTAACAATTCCACCCGGAGTTTTGCACGGAGCAATTAATTTAAGTTCCGATCCATGTGTTTTAGTGAATGCAGTGCTGCGTCACAGACCAACCCAAGAGCGAGATTATATAACTCGTGGACGACCATTTTCTTATGATTTGGCAGCAGCAGAAGCCGCTTTAAAGCAATTACAAGGAACACAAAAACAACCTGTATAATTACTAAGGTGGGTACTGCCCACCTCTATATTAATGTAGAGAAATTTGCAAATTAATATCAATTGTTTTTAAAGATGCATGGAATGAGCCTGCCTTTGCAGGCTCAGAAAAAGGCATTGCTGAATCAAAATATGAAACTTAAAAATCAAGCATCTCAAACTCTTACTCTCTGCGACTGGAGCGGACGCCACTTGCTACAACGGGGGGAACCCCAACGCCAGATGCCTCAAAGTCCTCCACCCCCGCACGGCACTGGCTCCGCAACGCAGTGGCTCCTCTGCGTGAGACAAATTCATATTCGCATAGCAGCAACGTCCAGAAAAAAGTGGGAATTTCTTCTAAGCGGATGCATCTCTATTGTGCGATCGCACGTGATTGGTCGAGGCAGAACCTCCCGGGCATACGTTCCCACGCTCTGCATGGGAACGAGATTGCACGAGATTGCGGTGTTTGTTTAGACAGAAGAGCTCAACTGTTCTTCAGAAACCCATGCACCGTGGAACCCATAAGGCACGCGTTGCGGAATTAACACTCGCGCTACAGGTTCGGCATTGACATCTTGGGCATTTACTACCACGAGTTCCGAAATATCCTCATTAGTATCGTGGACAAATGTCACCAGCCAGCCTTCATCTTCACTGGTTGCAGAAGGACGGGGGACAAATACCGCTTCACCACCATAGCGTTTACGTCCGAATTCGTGGGTTTGAGACTTACCATTGTGATGGTCGTATTTAATTAAACCCTCAAACAAAGGCATGGAACCCTGCCCCATTTTGCCAGCGTAGCCGTATCGGGTTTGACGCCCCAAGAAATTTTCATTGACGCGGGGGAATTCCGCAGGTATGTCATCTAACATTTCCTCACGCACTTTGCCAGTGTTGAGGTTAAACCGCCATTCATGCAGACGGGGGATATTGCCTTGGGGATCGGCGTGTGTGTCTTGCGGCAAGGCTAAGACAGTAGTAGAACTCATCCGACAGGCGATAAGCACTACTTCGTCGCCTTCTTCGTAAGCGTTGAGGGTATGAAAGACGTAGCAAGCGGGACTTTCAAACCAACGGATGTTGCTGTTGTCGCCGTGACGTGGGACAATACCAAAACGACTGGGGCGATCGCTCTCAAACATCATCATCGGTTCTCCCCTCTGCGCCCGTTCGACGCTAAAAGTTAGGGGCAGATCCATAAAAATTGTATAATTTTCGGTGATGGCGAAATCATGCATCATCACCGCCATTGGTAGGTCAATTGGTACTGTCCGCAATAATTCACCCTGTGCTGAAACCACGCTGTATCGCACATATGGTGGGGCGAAGGAGTAGCCAAAAAACATCATCTCACCCGTAACCGGGTCTACTTTCGGATGTGCCGTAAAAGCAGATTTGAGCTTGCCATTATAAGTATATTCGCCAATTGTATCTAAATTGGGAACCTTGATGGCGTGAGGCGCACCGCCTTCCCACAGCGCTAAAAATTGACCAGCGTGCCAAATTAAAGCAGTATTGGCAGCATTTTTAGAGAAATTGTGGGGGTTATCTTTCTGTGACGGTTCCAGTAACCCACTCCAAACAGCTTTACCCGTTTCATGCTCAATTTTCCATCCTCTTGTTTGCACATAGCGGTTGCGATAAGTAGCTTTACCGTTGTTAATTCGCACACCATGCAACATTCCATCCCCATCAAACCAGTGATACTGTCCAATAGGTGTCCACTGGGGGTTAGGACCATTTCGCACGAACATCCCTGATAAGTCGGGAGGTAGTTCGCCAATCACTTTTAAAGTATCGGTGGTGATTTCTTTGTGTATCGGCGCAAAGTTTCCATCAAGATAGGGATTGACTGCTGTTGTAACCATTTGTGAGGATATGTGAATCTATAACTCGCACTTTTTTCAATATATTAGCGATCGCCTGTATTCTGTTTCTGACTATAGTTATGGATATCCGTTCTATATCAGAGAGAATTCCTCTTAGAAAATTCTGAGCCGAGGAACCCTTTGAGTCGTGACTCGCAAAATCTAAAATCCAAAATCTAAAATCCCATGACCCTAACTCTTTATTTCCTGCGTCACGGACAGACAGAATGGAGTCGCAATAATGCTTTTTGCGGTTCGCTAGATCCAGAGCTTACGCCAGATGGTATAGAAATGGCAGAGGCTTTTGCTAAAGCATACAGTTCGACCCCGTGGGAGGCAATTTTTTGCAGTCCCATGCACAGAACATTAGCAACAGCAAGACCTTTGTGTGAAGCTGTAGAAATGCAACCACAACTGCGGGATGGTTTAAAGGAAATTCACTATGGTAAGTGGGAAGGAAACACACCAGAAGCTGTGAGTGCGGAATTTCACGATGATTACATCCGCTGGTTAGCAGATCCGGCATGGTATGCACCAACTGGTGGAGAAATGGCTGTTGCCATCGCTTCTCGCGCTACCCAGGTAATTGAAGAAATCAAGCAGCTATATAAGGATGGCAATGTGCTAATTGTTTCTCACAAAGCAACCATCAGAATTATGCTGTGCAGTCTATTGGGAATTGATGTAGGACGCTTTCGTTTTCGCTTGGGATGCCCGGTTGGGTCGGTAAGTATTGTAGAATTTACTTCGCATGGTCCACTGTTGAAGGCGTTGGCTGACCGTATTCATCAAGATGAGCGGTTGCGTAATTTACCAGGCACTTAAGCAAAAGTATCACGCACTGGTTCGCCAGTGCGTTGGGCAAGCAGAAGCAACTGGCGGCGCAAAGGCGCAAAGAGTGTATTTAGGATGATTCCAGAGATTGTGACGATTCGGTTGCGTCAAATGGCTAGTGGTGATGTTTTATCGCTGCAAGTTTATAAGTTTATTGGCGCTAACCCAGGTAAAAAGGTTTACATACAATCAAATCTGCATGGTGCGGAAATTGCTGGTAATGCTGTGATTCATCAGCTAATTGAGTTTTTCTTGACGCTGAATGATACAGATTTAGCTGGCGAAGTTTGGCTGGTTCCTGTTTGTAATCCGATGGGAACTAATGAGCGATCGCATGTTTTTTCTTCTGGTAGATACTGTGTTTATGAGGCGAAGGATTGGAACCGCATTTTTTGGGATTATGAAAAACAAGCTGATGATTTGGAAGCTTTTACTAAATCTCAACTTTATCTCGATATCGAGGTCGTCAGACAGAATTATCTAAGCAGAATTAAGCACAAATTTCAAGAACTCTTAGACAAAATTAATTCTCCTAGTAGCGTACCTTATACTGAGCGGTTTCGGTATCAATTACAATCTCTCAGTTTAGATGCAGACTACTTGATTGATTTACACAGTGCTTCAAATCAAGGGCTAAATTACCTTTACTATTTCCGGAATCGCGAGGAAAGTGCTAAATATTTCTTACTCGAACACGGATTTTTACTTGATAAATACGATGGTGATGCTTTTGATGAAGCGTTTATCAAACCTTGGTTAGCGCTCGAAGATTGTTTTCAACAGCTTGGTAGAGAAATTAAGTTCGATGTGGAAGCTTGGACACTTGAACTGGGAACGGGAATGCAAATGATTCCTGATTCAGTCGCTAAAGGTGTGCGCGGTGTGAAAAATTATTTAATTAAAAAAGGAGTGTTGCAAATTAACTTGAGTGTAGATAAAACGACATCTCAGGAAATAAGTTTTAGAGCTAGAAGTAATGTGATAAAATACTATGCCTCGGCAGGGGGAATGATTCAATCGAGGGTAGAATTGGGTAGTGAAGTAAAAGCTGGAGAACGACTTTATCAACTTCTGAGTTTTAATAAAGAGGGTAACTTACCTGTTGTAATTGATGTCTGCTGCGAACAAGATGGATTGATTTATGATGTTTCCAGCAATCGAGCCGTGAATGAAGGTGAGTATGTCATCGGAGTTATAAGCTAGGAGTAGAGACGCGATACCCTTGTGTCTCTACAAAAGTAGCGGAGTGTAACGCTGTATAAAAAGTGAATGAATGCGATATTATCTCTCAAGTAAGTTGACAAATTTGCCAATATTTGTATATAAAAAGAGCAACTCGCCACTAGTACTCGACCAACCCAAAAATGACGGGTGAAGGCAGGCAGGGGAGGCAGGGGAAGCGCTTGGGTTGCAGGGGGGAAAGAACTTGATTTTCTAACCATAAACCCCGCAAAGTTGCCTTGGCAGACTACTAGAAACGCGATCGCTTCATTTAAATCACAGAATTTTTGAAAATGCCTTTGCGTTCTCCCATACCTTTTGTGACATTATGCTCCGGAAAATATGTTTAGTAGTACATTAAACTTAAGCAAAGGCAATTGCTGAAACTTCCAGGGTGATTTTATGTTTGTTTTGTCTGTAATAAAATCAACTTATCCCATATATAAAATATGACGGTGGAGCCAAAGGTGAAGAGTATTGATGATTACACCTTCTCTTTTTCAGGAGAAGTGACTGTCCCCCAGGCTCCTCCTGAATTTAAATCGGGTTTTATCGGCATTATTGGTCGTCCAAATGTCGGTAAATCTACGTTGATGAATCAACTAGTAGGACAAAAAATTGCCATAACTTCTCCAGTAGCGCAAACTACACGCAATCGTTTGCGAGGCATTTTAACGACACCAGAAGCGCAATTAATTTTTGTCGATACACCAGGAATTCACAAACCCCATCATCAATTAGGGGAAGTGCTGGTGAAAAATGCCAAAATTGCCATTGAATCGGTGGATGTAGTACTGTTTGTGGTGGATGGCTCGACGAGTTGTGGTACAGGCGATCGCTATATTGCTGAGTTACTGACTAAGAGCGAAACACCAGTAATTTTGGGTGTGAACAAAAGCGATCAACAACCGAACGATTCCCAGGTTATAGACGATAGTTACAGTCAGCTAGCACAATCCTTTGAATGGGAAACAGTAAAATTTTCCGCCAAAACTGCCACAGGATTGCCAGAACTGCAAAATTTATTGATTGAACATTTAGAACTTGGACCGTTCTACTATCCACCCGACTTGGTAACTGACCAACCCGAACGCTTTATTATGGGGGAATTGATTCGAGAACAGATTTTGCTGTTGACTCGTGAGGAAGTTCCCCATTCAGTAGCGATCGCCATTGAGAAAGTGGAAGAAACACCAGCTATCACTCGTGTACTTGCCACTATCAACGTTGAACGAGATTCTCAAAAAGGAATTCTCATCGGTAAAGGTGGAGCTATGCTCAAAGCGATAGGTAGTGCAGCTCGCGAACAAATCCAAAAGTTAATTGCCGGCAAAGTCTATCTAGAATTGTTTGTCAAAGTGCAACCAAAGTGGCGTCAATCTCGCGTCAGTTTGGCAGAACTGGGATATCGCGTGGAGGAATAAGAAGTTAGGAGTTAGCAAATATACCGCCCTCACCCTAGAAGGGTAGGGCTACACAAACAAAGCCCACCTACGTGGGCTGTAAAGATTTTAGGCTGCGGAGGCAGGCTTTGTTCGTGTAGCCTCAGGCTTTAGCCTGAAGGTTAGTGTAAGATGTCACAAACAACCACTATCCACCAACCAGTAAGCACCAACACACAAAAAATGTCTTCAAATACAGTCTCTGCGTTCAATCTACCGACCGATGCTCCACCTTTACGGGTATTAATTGTTGAAGATGATCCGATGATGCAACTCGGATTAGAACAGTCATTAATGGCTCATCCTCAGTTAGAGATTGTTGGACAAGCAGAAGATGGTTATTTGGGTGTGCAAGCTGCACTGAAACTGAAACCTGATTTGGTAGTGATGGATATTGGTTTACCGCGATTGGATGGAATTGCGGCAACACAGCAAATCAAAGCAGCACTACCAGAAACCCATGTAGTAATGCTGACATCTCATAAAACAGAGACAGAAATTATTGCCGCGTTATCTAGCGGTGCAGATGCTTATTGTATCAAAGGAGCGAGTGTAGAGCGCTTGTTGAATGCGATCGCTGCTGCGGTTGAAGGTGCGGCTTATCTCGATCCGCAAATTGCTAGACAAGTAATTGAAAATCTCAAACCTCCTACCCCCACAGGTAATACAGCCAACCTGTCGGGACGCGAGTTAGAAGTTTTGAAACTGATGGTAGACGGTTTGAGTAATCCACAAATTGCCGAAAAACTTTATCTGAGTCCCAACACCGTGAAAACTCACGTCCGAGGGATTATGAACAAATTAGCAGTAGACGATCGCGTGCAAGCAGCAGTTGTCGCTCTGCGTTCTGGGTTGGTCTGATATCATATCCGGCAAATTACATATATTGTAGAGACGTTCCGTCCGAACGTCTGTACTAAAAATTAGGTATTTCCTATTAATATTGAGTAACGCCCAATTTTCTATTCTCTGCTATAGACTGAACAAAGACGGTGCAGAAGATTCATCAACTGCTGTGCATCTTCTGGGTAACTTACATACTCACTTTCGCCCACCTGAACGTCCTTACCTTCGAGATCCGCTCCGTACCGTTCAGCTATGACAACAATCGGGGTGTGGCTGGGGAGTCCTGCGCCTTGACGTATGCGCCGCCCCATGTTAAGAAACTCTTCTATCGACAGGTTCACCTGGTTAAGCAAAATTATATCAGAGCGATGGCATCCACCAATCGTGCGTTCAATCGCGCCTTCTTCGTCTAGCGCCACAATGACCTGGTAGCCTGCATTCCTAAGATTACGTACCAAAAGCGGGCGCGTCTCGTCATCTTGTTCTATCAGCAAAATTGCCGACCGTGTGTTTTCTTTCTCGTTCATTAGTGGACTTTGCTCCTTTATAAAATTTAACTTATATGTATGAAGCAAAACACTAATGAAAGAATTAAAATTTTTTTTGCACTGGTAATAGGTATACAAGTTTGACTTTTCCTTTTTTGCTATATCGCAAAAGGTGAGAACGATTTTATCGATCGCCTCTGCGCTTTTCTCCGAGTAAGCGATCGTATTCGTCTTTGACGACGCTGAAACACTCGCACGCACCCGCTTCTAGTCGCTGTAGGTCGAGGATATCGACGTGACCGCGTGCGTAGCGTATGATACCGCTGTCCTGAAGCTTTTGGGCGGCTTGAGTGACACCGGCACGGCGCACGCCCAACATGTCGGCGATAAACTCCTGCGTCAGCCTCAGTTCGTTTGATTCAACGCGGTCTTGCACTTCTAGCAGCCAGCGTGCCAAGCGTTGTTCGAGGGTGTGCAAGCGGTTGCAGGCGGTGGTCTGGGAGATTTGCGCGATCAAAGCTTGTGTATAAGGCAGCAGCACGTCACGCAGGTCTTTATTGCGATCGAACTCCTCCAGCAGTGGACGCGCATCCATTTTGATCGCGGTGCCAGCGACCTGTACTATGTATGTGGTCTGCGTAGTCTCCCTTCCACCCATGAAGGCATTGACGCCGATCACTTCACGTCTGCCGACTAAACCCGTCTCAGCCGTTCTGCCGTCGGTCATCGTGATGGTGATCGAGATGACGCAATCGATGGGGAAATAAAGATCCACGATAGTCTCGCCCGGATGGTGCAGCATGTGGCCCCGTTGCAGCGAAACTTGCTTCATGTTGGGGGCTAGCTTTTCGTATACCTCGCGGGGCATAGCGTCAAGCAGACAATTTTTAACACTCATGTGAAAGGTACCATAACTCATATACAACTCATTGTTTATTACAAAGTGGCGGTTGCGCGTAGCGCAACCGCCACTTTGTTGTACGGGTTGCCATAAATTGAGGGGTACGAAGCACCGGAGATTGATAAGCGCAACTTGGGTTAATTATGCAAATTTTTAATAAACTTTATCAACAACCGAGATATTTTGCTTCTTCCTAGCAATTGTCCTAAGCTGTTACGCTTAAAATTTGCAATGCTTAAAATTTCACTTCCTTGCCTCAAACTTTCTCCCCCTCTCCCTGTCCCCCCCTCTCCCTGGAACCTCAACGACAAAATTAAAAGCTTCACAGCTTATGCCTTCCAAATTATGTGATGTTGCGAATCTACACTCAGCTTGTTTTGCATCTGTAGTTCCTTAAGCGTGCGGGTGACGGTTACTCTGGTTGTGCAGCAGGCAGAGGCAAGGTCTTCATGAGTTAGACGAATACTCAGCCGGATGCCATCCGCTACAGGTTCCCCAACTTCCTGTTTTAATAACTCTAATAAACTCTGCAAGCGGTCTGCAACTCGTGATTGCCCGTGAACAGCTAGTAGCGATTCGGTTTGTTTGAGTCGTTGGCTAATTTGCGGTAAAAGCTGCTGTTTGACTTCAGCAGAGTTAGCCAAGTCGGTGACTGAAATAGACGATACGAGAGTATCAGCGAGGGCAGTTGCTTCATAGAGTGGCAACTCAGTCAAGCTAGAACCAAAGGGGGCTTTTGCACCTGCTAACCCAAGTAACACTTCTTGACCGTTATCACAATAAGTTATTAGCTTTACTAGTCCTGAGTGAACTTGCCAAATTACCTCAGGGTTTAAAGGAATTCTTTCTCCTTTTAAATAAAGCTGCAAAGGATAGCTCAGATCAACATTGCTGTCAGGTTGTTCTTGGGCTTCAAAAGAGTTGCGATCGCTCAAACCGCGTAACAGCCAGCGCAGAGTTAGTGGTTGGGTTGCTTCCTGCTGGCTAGCTACAAAAACACTAACATTCAATGCTTCTTGTCGATAGGGCTGCAACTTTAACTGCCACTTTTGTTTGCTAGGTTGTTGCTGGATTTGCCGCAACTGAGCCTGAAACTGTTGCCGAGTTTCATAACTTATGAAACTTGTAAGCAACCGACCAATCAGCACCGATTGCGGAAGGTTGAGCAACGAAGCTGCCGCCAAATTCGCTTCTGTGATTTTTCCGCTTGCATCTGTCAGCAAGCAAGGATCGGGGATAAACTCTAACAGCTCTTGATAGCGTTGGGACTCGGCTTCTATAGCCTGGTTAGCCAATGATAAGTTATGATTCTGCTGAGAAAGCATCTCTCCTGCTATCTGAAGTCGCTCAGAAGCAACACCTAGTTCTGTCATTGATGACAGCACAGGTGGTAGTGATGAGGATGTGTTGATTTGTTGATACAAGTTAGTTAAGCGATCGCTCATCGCTTTTAACTGCTGACTAAAAACACTTGTATTCATGCTGCCCCCACCAATTGAATTTGTCTAGTTACGCAAAAAACTGTTGTGATTAACTCATCAAAGTCAACTGGTTTAAGTAACTGCTTGCAAAAGCCGACTGATAGAGCATCATAGTTTGTGTCGTATGTCGTTAAAGCGATCGCTGGAATCTCGACTTGTTCAGCAATCTCAAAAGCTTTCACCTTGTGCATCAGTGAGAAACCGTCTTCATTAGGCAAGCAAATTTCACTAATCAAAACATCTGGTTTAACTTGCTTGAGGATTTCTAGAGCTTCACTTACGCATGTCGCGCTGATCGTCTCTATACCATAATCCTCAAGCACCATTCTCAGCAAATCTCTACAATCAAGGTTACTATCAACAACCATGACTCGCAGACCATTGAGTGGTAAAGATTGATCACACATGACAGGCAAATACTTTCTTTGAATACAAACAGCCTTAACAATTAAACACACAACATTCGTGTGCGGCTTTTTAGGCAGACGAATGCAAACAATTTCTTTTCAAACAAGAATTCAAAACTAAAAAGTCACGTGGCAGCGCATCGATTCTGTACAACTGGTGAGGGGTAGCGCCCATCTTGGCGGTTACCGTCTTCGCATAACGTCTCCGGCTGGAGATGGGGGACTACTAACCCGAAGGGCGTTTTTGTATAAAGGCTTTAACACCCTTGGAATCAACGCGGTTTATATTAAGTTAGTGCTTAACAACCCTATTGATTGGGATTGTGATTGTGACTTTTGAATTCTGACTTCTGAATTCTTTTTTATTGCTTTACTTATTTAAAAGTAATTCCAAATAGCATCAACTTTCTGTACGTTTTCGTACCCTGAAAACAGATTGTTAGCATGATCATCCCTTAGTGTGAGTTTAACAACGTCTTTCTGCCAACCTGGGTCTCTAAAGAAACACGATGAAGAGAAAACAAGTAGAAAGTAGGGATTTTTCACTTCCGGGCAAGTTATCAAACCAGAACTCTGCTTAGAGGTTGCCTCCGCTCAGATGTTCGGTCTGAGGGATGATGAGTAATTACAAGTAAATTGGCAAAATCGCAATATAAGGCGTGATATGAATATAAACGCCAGGGATGTCGGGCATGATAAAATCTTGGATGGTGATTGGGGGTGTGACTTTCATAGTTGCGCTGGCTTCTAATTTCATTACCCCAGGCGATACTAGATGGTTTAAAAGCTTGCAAAGACCGAGATGGTTAACTTTTGAGGCGGCAATTCCACTTGTTTGGACTGTAATATTTATCTGTGGTGCTTGGTCAGCTTATATTGTTTGGGAGAAAAACCCTGGCACGACTGAAACATGGTTGCGGATGGGTTTATACTTACTTTTAGAAATTGTTACCATCGCTTACAACCCTGCCATGTTACGTCTTCGCAGTCTGAAAGTCGGTACAACTATTGGTGCTATAGGTTTCATCATAGGTGTGATTTTAACCCTAGCAGTTCTACCTGTTTCCGGTTGGGCAGCATTGTTACTCGTGCCTTATCTACTTTGGAGTCCTATTGGAACTTACACCACTAAAGAAATGAGTCGTCTTAATCCTCAAGATGCTTGAGTGTTGGTAAGGGGGATTGGGCAATGGGCATTTCCCTTGGGAGCATCCCAATTTTGCCACAATACCCTTGAAGGGTATCGCTACACAAACAAAGCCTGCCTTCGCAGGCTCTAAGACTCATATAGCCTGCGAAGGCAGGCTTTGTTGCTATAGCCCCAGGCTTATAGCCTGTTCGCGTTGGCGGAGCCTCTCGCAGAGAAGCGTGCGCTCGGCGCAGGGCTTTTTGCCAAATTGGGATGCTCCCTTTCCCTTTCCCTTTTGAAAATTCCCACTATCCACTTTCTCTGAAAATTACAACCTGCGACTGATTAAACTCATATTTGGAATTGCCAAAATTGCCGTGTATAACTCAATCCGGTTTAGTTGAGGATAATAGCCGCAGGGAAAATACCTGTTGAGAAGCATCAATTTGTTGTTTTCTCCTGAGTATTGTAACGAAAGTTGAAGCTGTCGTAACCACAGGTTGTGTATTAGTAACGAAAGTTGAAGCTGTTGTGGCGATCGCTCTTTGTGTCATGACGACAACTTCAGTGTTGCTAATGACAGCTTTTAGCGTGCTTGAACTAACCAATATTAACTTTAGCTCAAAAAACTGATACTCAGTAAAGCTTAACTAAACGGTATCAATATGTAACTTGACAAAATGCACGTATTTGGGAGATGAATATGATTAAGTCTTGGATGATTATTGGGGCGATAACTTTGCTTGTGATGATTGGTAGTTTCTTCATCACACCGCGTGATATCAAATGGTTTGCTAACTTAACTCGTCCCAGATGGCTAGTTTTTGAACCGCTAATTCCCATCATTTGGACTGTGATTTTCATTTGCGGTGCAGCTTCGGCTAATATTGTTTGGCAAAAAAATCCCGGAGGTTTCATAACCTGGCTGTTAATGGGTTTATACCTGCTGCTAGAAATTATCACTGTCACCTACATACCCATAATGCTGAGGTTCCGCAGTCTCAAAAGAGGCGAAATTATTGGTTCAGTTGGTGCTACTTTAGGTGTGGTGTTAACAATTTCTGTTTTGCCGATTTCGCCACTGGCAGCAGCTTTACTAGTACCTTATTTACTGTGGAGTCCGATTGGTACTTACACCACCGACGAGTTAATTAAGCTAAATCCTCAAGATGCCTAATTTGTAACGCACTCATACAATACGCCCATAACGAGCTGTGAGAGAATTACCTGGTATCAATTGATTATTCAACCAGGAATACATCTGATCTCCTAAGGAGAAATGCCACCATTCTCTAGGATTGCGTTGAAATCCAGCTTTTAACATTACATCATGCAACAGTTGACGATGAGCGTGATATTGTTGTGCTTTGAGTTCGCTATTATTCGCAAAGTAATCGGGAAGCGATCGCTCTGACATTTCATCAATTGGCGAACCCATATCAACTACTCGTCCATTATCATCTACCAGCGTCAGATCCACCGCTGCACCGGTACTGTGGGGAGGCGGAGTTTTTTCATCTAAACTGGGTACAGCCCAAATTTGATAAACCGCTTCCCAAATCTCTTGGCGTTTAGAGAGTGACAATTGCGCTTCTGTCAGTCCCCTTTCTTGCAGCGCTTGAGCAAAACTGTAATCTACCATAAACTGTTGCACAGCAACCGGGCGATAAGCATCAAAAATTTGAATGCGCCAATTTGGATGTATTCGCTGTAAATGATTTTGCGCTTCTATCAAGCTGTCAATCAAGCTTTCGCGGAGAAAATAAGGAGAATGTTCCCCATAAGGAGCACCTAGCTTTTCATAAGGATGGGGAGACTCCACCGCAAACAATTCTAAAGGAATCTCCACCAACGGTTCACCACATTCGATAATTGGTACTTGATGATAAGGTCTCATTTTGATTTTGGATTAAATAGGAGTCAGGAGTCAGGAGTCAGGAGTCAGGAGTTAGGAGTTAGGAGTTAGGAGTTAGGAGTTAGTAGTCAAAAGTCAAAAGTCAGGAGTCAGGAGTTAGGGGTCAAAAGTTAAGAGTCAGGAGTTAAGATTCCCTCTTATCTCCCCTGCTTCCCCTGCCTCCCCTGCCCCCTCATCCCCCCTCATCCCCCCATCTCCCCATCCCCCCCTCTCCCCCTCTCCCCTTGTCCCACTTCTGGAACCGGATCATATCCACCGGGATGAAACGGATGACAGCGTAAAATACGCCAAATTGCCATCCAAGTACCGCGCAGAACACCAAATCGTTCAATTGCTTCAATAGCATACATTGAACAAGTTGGCTGAAAGCGACAGGTAGGAGGAAACAGGGGGGAAATAAACATGCGATAAGCTTTAATTAACCAGATAAATAATAGTTTCATCGTAGTAACCTAAATCCGATACATTGGTAAGAAGCGTCAATATCTACCATATTGTTGTACTTTTGCTGACTTCACTTTTTGATTTACAGTCAACTTCCTCCTTGTCGCTGCAAGTTGCGATCGTTGCCGTTTGGGTGTCACTCATCCTCCTGATTGCGTGGCTAACAAATCGTTTTGTCAATGAAGATCCAGAAATATTGCGGAAGATAGTTCATATTGGCACTGGCAATGTGATTTTATTTGCTTGGTGGTTGGATATGCCCGCGAGTGTGGGGATTACAGCTTCGATTTTAGCGAGTGCTGTTACCTTATTGTCGTATTTATTTCCGATTCTCCCAGGTATTAATAGCGTTGGACGCCAAAGTTTGGGGACATTTTTTTATGCTGTTAGTGTAGGTGTTTTAGTTGCTTGGTTCTGGCACTTGCAACAACCCCAGTACGCAGCGATCGGTATTTTGGTAATGGCATGGGGAGATGGATTAGCAGCGCTAATCGGGCAGCGATATGGTAAACATAAATATCAAGTCTTTGGGGGGCAAAAAAGCTGGGAAGGCTCTTTGACGATGGCTGTTGTCAGCTATATTGTCTGTAGTTTGATTTTAGTCTTCACAGTGGGCAATGTTTGGCAAACTTGGCTGGTATCAGTAGCCGTTGCTTTAATAGCTACTGGTTTAGAAGCTTTTTCTTTGTTGGGTGTTGACAATTTGACAGTTCCTCTGGGTAGCGCGGCTTTTGCTTTTGTGTTAATTCAGCTATTGAGTTGAGTTAAAAATCTAACAGGCGAATAAATAGGATTTACGCAGAAATTTTTGTTATCGTAGCGTTTTTAAACGCACTCGTAGCGCGGAGTAATCGCAGAGGTGAATCAGTCGGCTTTCTTCGGTTTCCGTCTATTCGTACTGATGTTAGCGTTCGCGCAGCGTCTCGTAGAGAAGCGATCTTCGACGCAGGAGCGTCACCCGAAGGGTACGCAGAGATTTTTCGAGTTTAATTGGTGATGAATTTGTGCAATTTTGTACTAAACCGCATTAGTTGTAACATCTCCCATGACTGAAATGCTGGCATCTGTAGTTATGTTGCCTGTAATAATTTTGGGGATGATATTGACGCTGGTATCTGTAGTAATGCCGTCTGGGGTGACGATTTTGACGCTGGTATCTGTAGTAATGCCGTCTAGGGTGACGATTTTGACGCTGGTATCTGTAGTAATGCCGTCTGGGATGACGATTTTGACGATAATAAACCGGTTTTTGGTGATACCTGCGATGATGACGTACTCGTCGGCGATAATGTCGATAGCTGCGTTCCCGCACCTTTTGTCTAGAACGACGAAGACGCTGGCGATGGATGTTTTGATAATACTCGTATTTGGTCTGTTTGACTTCGACTGTATCACCTTCTAAGTTGCTTTGAATTGATGAATCCTCTTTATTGGCAAGTTTGAAGGAATTCATCACACTTTGATTTGCCAGTGTGGAATTAACTGGCAATGTCGATTCTTGAGACTGCGGCTGGTTTTGCACCTTATTTGTTATATGTGCTGCTACTGTCTCAAATCCCAGGCAACTGGGCAATAGTAAAGCACTAACTACGATTTTCCAAAACATTGTCGAAGTGCTCCTAGTTTTTCGTTCCCTAGTTTTGTTAGGAAATATTTACTTTGAGATGGCTAAATTATCGCCGGCGTATTTTTTGCACCAGCGATAAACAAAGCCTTTAGTTAGGAGTTACCACACTCAGCATTATTAAGAGAGTATCCAGGCGATCGCTTCTTTCACTCTCTGATAAATATTAATGATTTAATAACATTTACAAAACGATACATAAAGATAGTAAATGCTCTCTAATGTCTACTGCTAAGTAATCTAGATGAGATTTCCTTTGTTTGTTCTGTAAACCCAATTACATAACTACAACCTAGGACAGAATATAACATTGCTAAATTCATCGCTAGAGACAGAGATATATAAAAATGCTACTAAATATAAATTTAAACAAATATGGTATTTTCCCAGCGAAAATACCCTAATTTTTTGAAAAATTCAATATGAATTAAAATGACTTTTTTTAATTATTCAGAACCAGTGCTGCGTCGCAAAGAAACAACTTTAGAAATTCAAGAACTGAAAGGACTTTGGTTTGTTAACTGGCAAATTGGCAAAATTAAGCTTTATTCAACCTTTTACACACGCATAGATCAAGCTTGCATACTTTGGAGTATTTTACTCATACCGATGTTTGTGACGGCTCAATTTCTCCCCATTAGTTGGAGTTTGCAAGCAACTTTATGGTCAATTCTTAGCCTTATCGGTATTGCAATGATGGTAAATTTTACTCGACATTGGGTGCAGGAAAGACAAGTTACTTGGATATTATATTGCTGGGCGTTTTTGATGGCGTTCGGGGTGATATTAACTAATATGAGTATTTTCTTACTTTGGGGAGATGTATTAATGCACTTATGTCCTCTATGGTTGGGGTTAAGTGCTATCGGCTATTGGTGTACTGGGTTAGCAGTGCGATCGCGTGCCATAATATTCATCGGCATACTTCACTTGCTAGGAATTTTTCTCTTACCTTATGTTAGTGGCTGGCAGTTTCTTTCCACTGGTGCGTTGATGGTTTTCTGCTTGTTATTGTTAGCAGAATTTCAGTGGGATGGATTGTAAGAATTGGGCACAGGGCATTGGGCATTTTTGAAGAGGGGAAAAGGGGAAAGGGAAAAGGGCAAGAATTATTACCAATGCCCCATGACCAATGCCCAATGCCCAACAAATAAAAAAAGTCGGTGGAGTGAGAGCTTACTTTTCCACCGACTTTGATTTTAACTAACTTATCTAAATCTAATATGATTATTTACCAATTGTCGCTTGTACCTTCCTTATAAGGTTCACCTGTAAAAGGTTGTATACCAATAACAGGATAAGCATCATCATTAGGACCAAAAATACGCATCGCTGCTTCAGAAATATACTGGGTAATGCTCGCTAATATTCTGGAGATAGCCATAATGTTAAATTCTCCTTTTTCCGCAGTGTTTTTAATTGCGATATATATACTTTAATTCTCATATTCTCAACTTGCTCATATTCTCAATATATTGATAATATATGCAATGATTATTCAGCTATTGTTGCAATACTTTATATAAGAAAAATTTAACTTTGCCCTTTAATTATGATTGTAACCTATATTAATAATTCCACACCTTAGAAAGGTAAAGCTATAGAAACTAAGCTCTGAACGGTTACCTAGTTATTTCTTACAATTACTATAAATAAATATGAACTAATTGATAAATATAGTATTAATTTGACCGGAACAACCTGATTTAAAGCAATAAATGACATAAGTCCTGCGACAGTTGACATTATTTATGGTAAAAACTACCATAATAAAAGCATTCTTGTAAGGGCGCGTCAGCATGATAACTTTGCCAAACCTGGACTATGCACATACCAATATTCAGCAAGAGAACCAAGAATTGAACTTCTCTGCGGCTGATTACAGTTTGCTGACTGACCTTTACCAGCTAACAATGGCAGCTTGTTACACAAGTGAAGGTGTAGAACAAAAGCGGGCAAGCTTTGAATTGTTTGTGAGACGCTTACCAGAAGGTTTTGGTTATTTAATTGCGATGGGGCTGGCGCAAGCGTTGGAATATTTAGAAAAATTCCGCTTTAGTGCTTCTCAAATAGAGGCTTTGCAGGAGACGGGAATTTTTGAGGGTGCAAGCGATCGCTTTTGGTCATTGCTGCTTGAGGGGCGTTTTAGTGGCGATGTGTGGGCAGTGCCAGAAGGTACAGCGGTATTTGCCAATGAAGCTTTGTTGCGTGTGGAAGCACCACTTTGGCAAGCACAGCTAGTAGAAACTTACTTGTTAAATACCATTAATTATCAGACTTTAATTGCCACAAAAGCCGCACGGATTCGCGATGTCGCTGGCGAGAAAGCAACGCTACTAGAATTTGGGACAAGACGGGCATTTAGTCCCCAAGGCTCGTTGTGGGCGGCGCGAGCAGCGTTAGCAGGTGGATTAGATCAAAGTTCCAATGTGTTAGCCGCGCTACAACTGGGGCAAAAGCCAAGTGGTACAATGGCTCACGCTTTAGTCATGGCTTTATCGGCAATGGCAGGTAGTGAAGAACAAGCATTTACAGCTTTTCATCGATATTTTCCGGGTGCGCCATTGTTAATTGATACTTACGATACGATCGCAGCTGCCCAAAAGTTAGCTCAAAAAGTCAACTCAGGGGAAATGAAACTAACTGGAGTTCGGTTAGATTCGGGGGATTTAGTTAACTTATCAAAAGAAGTGCGATCGCTTCTTCCTGATGTGTCGATTTTCGCTAGTGGGGACTTGGACGAGTGGGAAATTGCCAGACTCAAAGCCAACGGTGCCCAAATTGATGGTTATGGACTGGGAACGCGACTAGTTACCGGTTCCCCTGTGAATGGAGTTTATAAACTAGTAGAAATTGATGGTATCCCCGTGATGAAACAGTCTAGCGGTAAAATAACTTATCCGGGGCGCAAGCAGATTTTTCGCACTTTTGTAGAAGGTAAAGTGAAAAGCGATCGCTTGGGATTAGCAGATGAAAGCACTAGCACAGAACAACCTTTATTGGAATTGATGGTTAAAGAAGGTAAACGAATGCGATCGTCAGAAACCATAGTAGAAATTCGCCAACGCACCACCGCTTCAGTTGCGAGTTTACCAGAAGAAACCAGACAACTGAATCATCCTGTTTCCGTACAGGTAGAAATTTCCGCCGAGTTAGAAAAACTCACCCAGCAGACGCAAAGATTAGCGACTAGGGACTAGGGACTGCGGACTGCGGACTAGGAAGATAAGAAATAAATAATTCTTGACTTTTGACTCTTGACTAATTCAAAACCCAAAATTGAAAATTAAAAATGTTAAATATTGCTTTATTTGGTACTAGTGCAGATCCGCCAACGGCTGGACATCAAACAATTTTAAATTGGTTATCTGAACATTACGATCGCGTGGTAGTTTGGGCAGCAAATAATCCCTTTAAATCGCATCAAACACCTTTGGAACATCGGGTTGCAATGTTGCGACTCTTGATTGCGGATATGAATACGTCACGACACAACATTATTTTAGAACAAGAATTAAGTAGCTTTAGAACACTAGAAACAGTGGAAAAAGCGAAAGTGAGTGTAGGTGAAGACGTAGAATTAACATTAGTTATCGGTTCAGATCTGCTGAGTCAACTGCCGCGTTGGTATCGGATTGAAGATTTGTTGCGACAAGTACAATTATTAGTAGTGCCGCGACCTGGATATACGATAGATGAGTCTAGTTTGTCAGGGGTGCAAAAGCTGGGAGGAAAAATTGCGATCGCTAACCTCATCGGTCTAGAGGTTTCCTCAACAGCGTATCGTGAAAATAAAGATCCTAAAGCTTTAACTGCCCCTGTTGTTAACTATATTCATCAAAAGCATTTGTACGAATGCCAGGACACAAGCAAAAACAAATTCCAAATCTGTTAAATCAACAACCTTTGGCTGATTTCAAAGTAGGTGTTGACAATGTAATTTTTTCTGTAGATACCGCGCAAAATCGACTACTAGTTTTATTAGTAATGCGACAACAGGAGCCATTTTTAAATCAGTGGAGTCTTCCCGGTACATTGGTACGTCAAGGAGAATCTTTAGAAGATGCTGCCTATCGCATCATGTCAGAGAAAATTAAAGTCAACAATCTCTATTTAGAGCAATTGTATACCTTTGGTGGACCCAATCGGGACCCACGCGAAGCAATCGATAGCTTTGGTGTCCGCTATCTATCAGTTAGCTACTTTGCCCTTGTTCGCTTTGAAGAAGCAGAATTAATTGCCGATAAAGTAACTGGTATAGCTTGGTATCCGGTGAAGCAAGTACCGCAATTAGCCTTTGATCATAACGAAGTTTTAGCGTATGGACATAGGCGCTTGCGAAATAAATTAGAGTATAGTCCGGTAGCTTTTGAAGTCTTACCAGAAACTTTTACTTTAAATGATTTATATCAGTTATATACCACAGTTTTAGGAGATAATTTTGCCGATTATTCTAATTTTAGAGCGCGTCTACTCAAATTAGGTTTTTTATGCGATACCGGAATTAAAGTATCACGCGGTGCCGGTCGTCCAGCTAGTTTGTATAAGTTTGATGCAGAAGCATTTGCACCATTCAAAGATAAACCTTTAGTGTTTATTTAACAAACTGTCTTCTTTTTTCCTTCTCTTCTCGTCTGGTAGACGCACTCTCAAACGCGAGTGCGTTTTCGATAAAATAAGGATACCAAGTTATGAAATCACCTAATGAGTGTTTTAATATTTAGGAAATTCGCGATTGTATTGATGAAATTGATAAGCAAATTATCTATGATTTAGGAAAAAGATTTGCATACGTAAAAGCTGCCGCAAAGTTCAAAACAACTGAAGACAGTGTAAAAGCCGCAGAAAGATTTAATTCTATGTTGCAGTCAAGACGTGTGTGGGCTGAAGAAGTTGGCTTAAATCCAGATGTAATTGAAAAGCTATATCGAGATTTGGTTAGTTATTTCATAAACGAAGAATTAAAACATTGGCAAGACAAGACTTAATTATTTTAATTATCTGTGTTTATCTGTGATTTCACATCTTTTTGCATCTAATCCCAAATATTAAATAGAGAATCTAAAATGAAAATAGCGATCGCTCAAATTAACCCAACAATTGGTGACTTACCAGGAAACGCCGCAAAAATAATTTTGGCAGCACAACAAGCAGCCGCAGAAGGTGCGCGTTTGCTACTAACACCAGAACTTTCTTTATCTGGCTATCCTCCGAGGGATTTATTATTAAATCCTAGTTTCGTTGAGGCAATGAGCATAACTCTACAACAATTAGTGAAAGATTTACCGCCAAATTTAGCCGTATTAGTGGGAACAGTTGAAGAAAATTTAGAAGCACACAATAATGGTGGGAAACCTTTATTTAATAGCATGGCGTTGTTAGATAATGGTATCAAGCAAATTTTCCATAAGCGACTTTTACCAACTTATGATGTTTTTGATGAACGTCGCTATTTTGAACCAGGTTTACAAGCAAATTATTTCACCTTAGATGATATTGATATTGGCGTAACTATTTGCGAAGATTTATGGAATGATGAAGAATATTGGGGTAAACGTAGTTACACCAATAATCCGATTGCCGACTTAGCAATATTGGGTGTAGATTTTATTATTAATTTATCTGCCTCTCCCTACAGCCTTAATAAACAGCAGTTTCGAGAAGCAATGTTGCGGCATAGTGCAATTCGTTTTAAACAACCAATTATTTACGCCAATCAAGTAGGTGGAAATGATGATTTGATTTTTGACGGGAGAAGTTTTGCTTTAAATCGTCAAGGTGAATTAATATGCCGCGCTCGTGGATTTGAAAGCGATTTAGTAATAGTTGAATTTGACGAAGTACAGCGAGATTTACTACAAACTTCTGTAGCTCCTGAATTTGAAAGCGAAGATGAAGAAATTTGGCACGCTTTAGTTTTGGGGCTGCGAGATTATGCTCAAAAGTGCCGTTTTTCTCAAGTAGTATTGGGTTTAAGTGGGGGAATTGATTCTTCATTAGTCGCAGCGATCGCTACTGCCGCACTTGGTAAAGAAAATGTCTTCGGTGTGCTGATGCCTTCGCCCTACAGTTCGGAACATTCTATCACCGATGCTTTGGCATTAGGCGAAAGCCTGGGAATCAAGACTACCACATTACCCATCGGGCAGTTAATGCAAGGCTATGATAATACCTTAGCCGATTTGTTTGCTGGCACACAATTTGGGCTAGCAGAGGAGAATATTCAATCCAGGATTCGGGGTAATTTATTGATGGCGATCGCCAACAAATTCGGCTATCTCCTTTTATCTACCGGCAACAAATCAGAAATGGCAGTTGGTTACTGCACCCTTTACGGCGATATGAATGGCGGATTAGCAGTAATTGCCGATGTCCCCAAAACCCGCGTATATTCAATTTGTCACTGGCTTAATCACCACTCCCCATTCCCCCACTTTTGTAGAGACGCGATTAATCGCGTCTCTACTCCCCACTTCCCAATCCCTGAAAACGTCCTCACCAAAGCACCCAGCGCCGAACTCAAGCCAGGTCAAGTCGATCAAGACTCCCTACCACCTTACGAAATATTAGACGACATCTTGCAACGTCTGATTCACAACCATCAATCAGCCGCACAAATTGTTGACGCCGGTCACGACGCACCAATTGTAGACCGGGTAATTCAGATGGTAGCGCGTGCCGAATTTAAGCGACGACAAGCACCCCCCGGATTAAAAATCACCGATCGCGCCTTCGGTACCGGTTGGCGAATGCCGATTGCTAGCAATTGGTTAGCAGTTAAAAACGCTGGTGGATTTAGATGACGTACAACCGCTGCAAAACTTTCTTACAAATTCAGCTTGGTCAGTAGTTGTTTTACTCTTACAGACGTTTAGAACTGACTCTTAAGATGTTAAATGGACGTTCATTTAACTTGGTAATTGATGAAACCAAAGATAAAAAGAAAAGAAATCATTTAGTTTTACTGTGCCCAAGGGAGCGATCGCCTCGTTCCAACACCTGATGTTGCGATTGATCAAATCTATAATCAAAAAAACAGAGACAGGTTGGTGTCTTCTGGGCACTGGGTTAATAAAAATTATGTATGGCGGGAATTTATTTATCAGAAGTGGGTTTCTCTAAACTTATTTGCCTTAGTTACTCGTTCTTTGTCAAGTTTTTGATCGTAGCAGCAGTTTCTTCTGGTTTTCCTGTTAGGGGGAAAACTAAAACACTCTTGATTTTAGTGTTATCAACCAATTCTTTTAAGTGATCTAACTGGTTATCTGTAATCGCAACTCCAGCATAACTTTCGGCATAATTTAATTCTTGTTTAAAATTAGCATCGTTATAAGCTTGAATGAAGACTCGATCAACATTCCAAGAAAGCCAATCAGCCGCAAAATAACGTTTAGCCCAATAAGGGTTATGATGACAAAGATCGAAACTAACATTATGGTTAGTTTTTTTCATGTCAGCTATCATTTGCTGCACAAAATTAGTCAAATGGGTGGTGCGATCAACTTTACCGGGTAATTCGGCATAATAACCTAAATAATCATCCCACTGAACTGCATCGATGGTTGGATATTTTTGGACAAATTCTACTAAGATTTTCTTGAAAAAATTAGCAACTTCTGGACTCTCCACATCCAAAACATACTGATCGATTCCAGCATAGGTTTTATCAACTCCAGGCACAATCCATTTTTTAGAAATTGCCAAATCAAAGATCGGACTATTTTTATCAATTTTAATACCCTTTTCAAAATAGGCGTGAACTTGCATTCCCTGTTTGTGCGCCTCGTCAATCAACCAATCTAACCATCGATCTTGAAACTGATTGGGACAACTTCTATATCCGAGTGTTTGCTGCATGACAACGCTATTGTACATCGTGCAACCATTACCCCACACTCCATGAATAATCGTATTAATCCCTTGAGCGTGATAATAACGAACTCGTGAGCGAATCGTTTCTTCGTCAGCATTATTAGTAATTTGATACCGACTTAAATAAATTCCTCTGATTACTTTTTTATCCCAAAGAGTTTGAGATAATGGCGGTAATTTTTGGGGTTTTACGGGCGATAGTGAGGGTTGTGGAGCAGTTTTTGGTGTGGGTGTTGGTATAGTTGTTGATATGGGAGTCGGGACAGTTTGCGTCTGGGGAAGTTTTGCTTCTTTTTCAGATTTGCTAGGAGCAGGAGTCATCCGAGGAGTAGCAATTTGTTGGATATTAGGCAAGAGTTTGTTGATATTTTTTAGATTACCTAGATGGATAAACCACCAGTAACCACCGCCTAAGATAACTATAATTAATGAGATTGGAACACTCGAACATCCACATCCACTTGCTTTTTTGGGTGACATAGTAATAGGGAGCAGTGCCCCAAAGTTAGGTGCTGAAAATTAAAGGCATAAATGGCAGCGATAATACTCGCTATCTTGAAATTACCTCAGTATATCTACTTCGAGTATGTATAGCTTGCTAATTGCTGGATGGAGTAAGCACAAGCGGTAGTCTCCGGCAACGCAAAGGGCAAACGGAACGTTTCTTCATCATTCTGGGTCAGTCCTACTCAAATAATTGCCTCACAAAATCGCCATTTTTGACTTAGGTGATTTTTGAAAAAGAAATTACCAGCTAAAGTGGTTGAATCAATACATCCCATTTGGGTAAAAGTGGATTTCGCTGTAATCTTGACTCGACTGGCTTCATGGCATTCTTAGTCAGGGAAA
>JAESFM010000019.1_pt1 | contig 129272 bp, 134 predicted proteins | sample 9266171 | NCBI WGS metagenome assembly JAESFM01 (sample SAMN14505069, study PRJNA617099) | algae metagenome | isolation source: Hassallia sp. WJT32-NPBG1 and co-occurring heterotrophs from well developed... | place: USA: Mojave Desert, Joshua Tree National Park, California | collected 2006-06-22 | reverse complement strand
TCGCACCGCCCGTCTCCGCCAGGACCTTGGTGATCGCCGCCGTCAGCGACGTCTTGCCATGATCCACATGCCCGATCGTCCCAATGTTGCAGTGCGGCTTGTTCCGCTCAAACTTCGCCTTCGCCATCGTCGTCGTTCCTCGATCGGGTCCGGATTACCAGCGGTAATGGCTGAAGGCTTTGTTCGCCTCCGCCATCCGGTGCGTGTCTTCGCGCTTCTTGACGGCCGTGCCGCGGTTGTTCGCCGCGTCCATCAGCTCGCCGGAGAGGCGCTCCTCCATCGTGTTCTCGCCGCGCTTCCGCGCGGATTCGATCAGCCAGCGGATCGCCAGCGCCTGGCGGCGCTCCGGGCGAACCTCGACCGGCACCTGGTAGGTCGCGCCGCCGACGCGGCGGCTGCGGACCTCAACGGCCGGCTTCACGTTGTCCATCGCCTCATGGAACATGCGCAGCGGGTCCCCATTGGGGCCGACGCGCCGCTTCAGCGTGTCCATCGCGGCGTAGACGATACGCTCCGCGGTGCTCTTCTTGCCGTCGTACATCAGCACGTTCATGAAACGGCTGAGCACGAGATCGCCGAACTTGGGATCGGGCAGGACTTCGCGCTTCTGCGCGCTATGACGGCGAGACATGCCTCGGCCTCTCCTACTTCGGCCGCTTCGCGCCGTACAGCGACCGGCGCTGGCGACGCTTCGGCAGGCCCTGCGTATCCAGGACACCGCGGAGGATGTGGTAGCGAACGCCCGGAAGGTCCTTCACGCGGCCGCCGCGGATGAGCACCACGGAGTGCTCCTGCAGGTTGTGGCCTTCGCCCGGGATGTAGCTCACCACCTCGTAGCCATTCGTCAGGCGCACCTTGGCCACCTTACGAAGCGCCGAGTTCGGCTTCTTCGGCGTGGTGGTATAGACGCGCGTGCACACGCCACGCTTCTGCGGACAGCCCTGCAGCGCCGGAACCTTGTTCCGCTTCGCGTTCGGCTCGCGCCCCTGGGCGATGAGCTGGTTGATCGTCGGCATGACGCCCCTTCGTGTACCGTCCTGGGCCCCGCAGCCACGCAAAGCCAGAAGCCCGCACGGGCGGAGCCTATGGCTCGCCGGCGGGCGCCCTGACCGGCATCCGGCCTGAGCAACCCGAAGGGTCGCGGTGCCGGACGCGCAGCGTTGTGGACCAAAGTTCCTGGCTGTCCGGCGCCGCAGCGCCCGGCCTCGCCAAGGGCCGGCTACCTACGCGGTGCCGGAGGATGAGTCAAGCGAAGCGGAGCAGCGGGGATGAAAAAGCCCGGACAAAAGAAAGGGCCGGGCCCCTAAAGGAGCCCGGCCCCGTATTGAAGTAGAGGCGACTTACTCGGCCGCTTGGCGTCCACCAGGCTCCGGCAGTGCCGGCTGAGCCGCAGGCAGGCGCCCACGGTCCCGCTGTGCCGCCAGGGCCCGCAGGCGGTTCATCACGGAGCCCGTGCCGGCCGGGATGAGCCGGCCGACGATGACGTTCTCCTTGAGGCCCGCCAGGACATCGACCTTGCCTGCCGTCGCCGCCTCGGTGAGCACCCGCGTCGTCTCCTGGAAGGAGGCGGCGGAGATGAAGCTCGTCGTCTGCAGCGAGGCCTTGGTGATGCCCTGGAGCACCGGCTCGGCCCGCGCGGGCCGCTCCTTGGCCTGAAGCCGCTTCTCGTTCTCCTGCTCGAACTCGATCCGGTCCACCTGCTCGCCAACCAGGTAGGTCGTGTCGCCGGGCTCGAGGATCTCGACCTTCTGCAGCATCTGCCGAACGATGACTTCGATGTGCTTGTCGTTGATCTTCACGCCCTGGAGTCGATAGACGTCCTGGATCTCATTCACCAGGTAGTTCGCCAGCGCCTCGACGCCGAGCACGCGCAGGATGTCATGCGGCACGCGCGGGCCATCGACGAGCGGGTCGCCGGCCTTCACGTAGTCGCCTTCCTGCACCGAGACGTGCTTGCCCTTCGGCACCAGATATTCGCGGGGCACCGGGGCCTCGTCGCCCTGCTGCTCCGGCACCACGACGATGCGGCGCTTCGCCTTGTAGTCCTTGCCGAACTCAACGCGGCCGTCGATCTCGGAGATGATCGCGTGATCCTTCGGCCGGCGAGCCTCGAAGAGCTCCGCGACGCGCGGCAGACCGCCGGTGATGTCGCGGGTCTTCGACGATTCGCGCGGCAGCCGGGCTAGCACGTCACCCGCCTTCACCACGCCGGCATTCTCGACGTTCAGCACCGAGGCCGGCTGCAGGAAGTACTGCTGCAGGCCATCCGCCGAGCGCAGCAGCAGCCGCGGCCGGAGGTTGGCGTTGCGCGCCTTGTCGGCCGGCTCGCGCACCACCTTGGAGCTGAGGCCGGTCACCGGGTCCGTCTCCTCATAGAGGGTCACGCCCTCGATGAGGTCGGCGAATTCCAGCGTGCCCGCCCGCTCCGTGATGATCGGCAAGGTGAACGGATCCCACTCGGCCAGCTTCTGGCCGCGCGCGACCGCCGCGCCCTCATCCGTCAGCAGCCGGGCGCCGTAGGGCACGCGGTAGCGCGCGCGCTCGCGGCCCGCAGCGTCGCTGAGGACGATTTCGCAGTTCCGGCTCATCACCACCGGCGCGCCGGCGCTGTTGGCGACGATGTTGCGGTTCACGATCTTCACCGTGCCGTCACCCGTCGCCTCCACCGCCGACTGCTCGGCGCCACGCTGCGCCGCGCCACCGATATGGAAGGTGCGCATGGTGAGCTGCGTGCCCGGCTCGCCGATGGACTGGGCAGCGATGACGCCTACCGCCTCGCCGACATTGACCGGGGTGCCGCGCGCCAGATCGCGGCCGTAGCAATGGCCGCAGACGCCGGTGCCGGCATCACAGGTAAGGACGGAGCGGATATACATCTCCTCCACGCCGGCCGCCTCGATGCGCTCGGCATCCGGCTCCTCGATCACCGTATTCCGCGCCGCGAGCACCTCGCCCGTCGCCGGGTCGACCACGTCACGCTGGGTGAAGCGGCCGAGGATGCGCTCGGAAAGCGAGGAGATGACCTCGCCGCCATCCATCACGGGCCGGACGGTGATGCCGCGCTCGGTCCCGCAATCATTCATGACGATGATGCAGTCCTGCGCCACATCCACCAGGCGGCGGGTGAGATAGCCGGAGTTGGCGGTCTTCAGCGCCGTGTCCGCGAGGCCCTTCCGGGCGCCGTGGGTGGAGTTGAAGTATTCGAGGACCGTCAGCCCCTCCTTGAAGTTGGAGATGATGGGCTGTTCGATGATCTCGCCGGAGGGCTTCGCCATCAGGCCGCGCATGCCGGCAAGCTGGCGCATCTGCGCCGGCGACCCGCGTGCACCGGAGTGGGACATCATCCACACGCTGTTGGTCGGCCGGCCGACCTCCTGGCGGGAGATCTCCTTCATCATGGCCTGCGCCACCTCCTCGGTGCAGCGCGACCAGGCGTCGACCACCTTGTTGTAGCGCTCACCCGCGGTGATGAGGCCGTCGAGATACTGCTGCTCGAACTCCTTCACCTCGGCCTTGGTCTTGGCGATCATCTCCGGCTTGCTGGCCGGGATCATCATGTCGTCCTTGCCGAAGGAGATGCCGGCCTTGGCCGCCTGGCGGAAGCCGAGGCCCATCAGCCGGTCGGCGAAGATCACGCTCTCCTTCTGGCCGCAATGCCGGTAGACGGCATCGATGACGTCGGAGATCGATTTCTTCGTCAGCTGGCGGTTGATGAGGCTGAAGGGCAGCTGCGGGTGCAGCGGCAGCAGCTGGCCCATCATGACGCGGCCCGGCGTGGTCACCACGCGCTCCATCGCCACCTTGCCGTCGCGGTCCATCGCCTGGCGCCGCATCCGGATCTTGGTGTGGAGCTGGATCGCGCCGGCGGCCAGCGCCTGCTCGATCTCGCCCATGGTGCCGAAGGCCGGAGCCTCCTTCTCATCGGCGACGCGGAACTCCGGCGTCTCCAGGCTGAGATAGTAGAGGCCGAGGACGATGTCCTGGCTCGGCACGATGATCGGCTTGCCGTTCGCGGGGCTCAGGATGTTGTTGGTCGACATCATGAGCACGCGCGCCTCCAGCTGGGCCTCGAGGCTCAGCGGGACGTGCACGGCCATCTGGTCGCCGTCGAAGTCCGCGTTGAAGGCGGTGCAGACCAGCGGGTGGAGCTGGATCGCCTTGCCCTCGACGAGGACCGGCTCGAAGGCCTGGATGCCGAGGCGGTGCAGCGTGGGCGCCCGGTTCAGCATGACCGGGTGCTCGCGGATGACCTCCTCGAGGATGTCCCACACCTCGGGACGCTCCTTCTCCACCATCCGCTTTGCAGCCTTGATGGTGGTGGCGTGGCCGTACTTCTCGAGCTTCGAGTAGATGAAGGGCTTGAACAGCTCGAGCGCCATCTTCTTCGGCAGCCCGCACTGGTGCAGCTTCATCTCCGGCCCGACCACGATGACCGAGCGGCCCGAATAGTCGACGCGCTTGCCGAGCAGGTTCTGCCGGAACCGGCCCTGCTTGCCCTTCAGCATGTCGCTGAGCGACTTCAGCGGCCGCTTGTTCGCACCGGTGATGGCGCGGCCGCGGCGGCCGTTGTCGAACAGCGCGTCCACCGCCTCCTGCAGCATGCGCTTCTCGTTCCGGACGATGATGTCCGGGGCGCGCAGCTCGATCAGGCGCTTCAGCCGGTTGTTCCGGTTGATGACGCGGCGGTAGAGGTCGTTCAAGTCGGAGGTCGCGAAGCGGCCACCGTCGAGCGGTACAAGCGGGCGCAGCTCGGGCGGGATCACCGGCACGACGCCGAGGATCATCCAGTCGGGGCGCGCGCCGCTCTCGGCGAAGGCCTCGATCAGCTTCAGGCGCTTCACCAGCTTCTTGCGCTTCGCCTCGGAGGTGGTCTCCTTCAGCTCGGCGCGCAGCCGGGTCGCCTCCTTATCGCAGTCGATGCCGGAGAGCATCCCCTTCACCGCCTCGGCGCCGATGCCGACGGAGAACGCGTCCTCGCCGAACTCGTCCATCTTCGCCTGGTACTGGTCCTCGTTCAGAAGCTGGTGCAGCTTCAGATCGGTCAGGCCCGGCTCAAGCACGACATAGGACTCGAAGTAGAGAACCTTCTCCAGCTCCTTCAGCGACATGTCGACCATCAGGCCGACGCGGCTGGGCAGCGACTTCATGAACCAGATATGCGCGACGGGGCTGGCCAGCTCGATATGGCCCATGCGCTCGCGCCGGACCTTGGCCAGCGTCACCTCGACGCCGCACTTCTCGCAGATGATGCCGCGGAACTTCATCCGCTTGTACTTGCCGCAGAGGCACTCGTAGTCCTTGATGGGGCCGAAGATGCGGGCGCAGAACAACCCGTCCCGCTCCGGCTTGAAGGTGCGGTAGTTGATCGTCTCCGGCTTCTTAATCTCGCCATAGGACCAGGAGCGGATCTGCTCCGGCGAGGCGATCGAGATCTTGATCTGGTCGAAGGTCATCGCCTGGCCGGTCTGGCCCAGGATCTTCATCAGCTCGTTCATGCGGCCTTCCTTGTGGTCCAGCCCGCCGCCCCGCACGGGTCGGGGCGGCTGTGTAGGAAAGATATGGGCAGCAGCCTCAGCTGCCGCGAGTCTCCAGGTCGACGTTGAGGCCGAGCGACTTCAGCTCCTTCACCAGGACGTTGAAGCTCTCGGGGATGCCGGCCTCGAAATTGTCCTGGTCCCGGACAATGGCCTCGTAGACCTTGGTGCGGCCGGACACGTCATCCGACTTCACCGTCAGCATCTCCTGCAGCGTATAGGCGGCGCCATAGGCCTCCAGCGCCCAGACCTCCATCTCGCCGAAGCGCTGGCCGCCGAACTGGGCCTTGCCGCCCAGCGGCTGCTGGGTGACGAGCGAGTAGGGGCCGATCGACCGGGCATGGATCTTGTCGTCGACCAGATGGTGCAGCTTCAGCATGTAGATGATGCCGACCGTCACCTTCCGCTCGAAGATCTCGCCCGTGCGGCCATCGGTCAGCCAGACCTGGCCGGAGCTGTCGAGCCCGGCGCGGTCCAGCATGCCCTCGATATCCGCCATCCGCGCACCGTCGAAGACGGGCGTCGCGATCGGGATGCCCTTCTTCAGGTTGTCGCAAAGCTCGATGAGCTGGTCGTCGCTCATCGGAGCGATGTCCCGCTCGAAGACCTCGTCGCCATAGGTCGCGCGCAGATGGGCCATCAGCTCATCCCGCATCGCCCCGGTGCGGCGATACTCCTCGACCAGATCGCCGACCTGCCGGCCGAGATTGGCGCAGGCCCAGCCGAGATGGGTCTCGAGGATCTGCCCGACATTCATCCGCGACGGCACGCCGAGCGGGTTCAGCACGAGGTCGGCCGTGGTACCGTCCTCGAGGAAGGGCATGTCCTCGACCGGGACGACCCGCGAGACGACACCCTTGTTGCCGTGGCGCCCCGCCATCTTGTCGCCGGGCTGGAGCTTCCGCTTCACCGCGACGAAGACCTTGACCATCTTCATCACGCCGGGCGGCAGCTCGTCGCCGCGCTGCAGCTTCTCGACCTTGCTTTCGAAGCGCTTCTGCAGCCGCTCGACTGCAGCGTCGAACTCCCGCTTCAGCGCCTCGATCTCGGCCATGGCCGCGTCGTCCTGCACGCCGATCTGGCGCCAGGTGGCCTTGGCGAACTGGTCCAGCACCTCGTCGGTGATGACCGTGCCCGCCTTGACGCCGCGGAAGCCGCCCGAGGCCTTCTTGTTCAGCAGCCGCTCGCGCAGCCGGCTGTGGAAGGACCGCTCCTGGATGGCCTTTTCGTCGTCGCGGTCCTTGGCGAGCCGCTCGATCTCGGCCCGCTCGATCGCCATGGCGCGCTCATCCTTGTCGACGCCGCGGCGGGAGAAGACGCGGACATCGACGATGGTGCCAGCCACGCCCGGCGGCAGCCGGAGCGAGGTGTCGCGCACGTCGGAGGCCTTCTCGCCGAAGATGGCGCGGAGCAGCTTCTCCTCCGGCGTCATCGGGCTCTCGCCCTTCGGCGTCACCTTGCCGACCAGGATGTCGCCCGGCTGCACCTCGGCGCCGATATAGACGATGCCCGCCTCGTCGAGGTTGCGCAGCGCCTCCTCACCCACGTTGGGGATGTCGCGGGTGATTTCCTCCTGGCCCAGCTTGGTGTCGCGGGCCATGACCTCGAACTCCTCGATATGGATCGAGGTGAAGACGTCGTCCTTGGCGATCCGCTCGCTGATGAGGATGCTGTCCTCGAAGTTGTAGCCGTTCCAGGGCATGAAGGCGACGAGGACGTTACGCCCCAGCGCCAGCTCGCCCAGCTCCGTACTCGGCCCGTCGGCGATGATCTCGCCGCCGCGCACCGCGTCGCCCACCTTCACCAGCGGGCGCTGGTTGATGCAGGTCGACTGGTTGGAACGCTGGAACTTGCGCAGACGGTAGATGTCGACGCCGCGCGTCGTGCCGTCATCGCCCGTCGCACGCACCACGATGCGGGCGCCGTCGATGCTGTCCACCACGCCGTCGCGGCGGGCGACGATGGTCGCACCCGAGTCCCGGGCGACCGCCGCCTCCATGCCGGTGCCGACCAGCGGCGCATCGGCCTGGACCAGCGGCACCGCCTGGCGCTGCATGTTGGAGCCCATGAGCGCGCGGTTGGCGTCGTCGTTCTCGAGAAACGGAATCAGTGCCGCGGCCACCGAGACGAGCTGCTTCGGCGAGACGTCGATCGCCGTCACCTCCTCCGGCTTCACCAGCCGGAAGTCGCCGCCCTGGCGCACGCTCACCAGCTCCGACCTGAACTCGCCGGTATCGGCATCGACCTCGGCATCGGCCTGGGCGACGACCAGCCGCTCCTCCTCCATGGCGGAGAGGTAGCGCGGCTCGCCGACGATCTTGCCGTCCCGCACCAGGCGGTAGGGCGTCTCGATGAAGCCGTACTTGTTCACCTTGGCGAAGGTCGCAAGCGAGTTGATCAGGCCGATATTCGGGCCTTCCGGCGTCTCGATCGGGCAGATGCGGCCGTAATGCGTCGGGTGCACGTCGCGCACCTCGAAGCCGGCGCGCTCGCGGGTCAGGCCGCCCGGGCCAAGCGCCGAGAGGCGGCGCTTGTGCGTCACCTCGGAGAGCGGGTTGGTCTGGTCCATGAACTGGCTGAGCTGCGAGGAGCCGAAGAACTCCCGCACCGCCGCCGCCGCCGGCTTCGCATTGATCAGGTCATGCGGCATGACGGTGTCGATATCGACCGACCCCATGCGCTCCTTGATCGCCCGCTCCATGCGCAGCAGGCCGACGCGGTACTGGTTCTCCATCAGCTCGCCGACCGAGCGCACCCGGCGGTTGCCGAGATTGTCGATGTCGTCGATCTGGCCGCGGCCGTCCTTCAGCTCGAGCAGGACGCGGATGGTGGCAATAATATCCTGCTTGCGCAGCGTGCGAGTGGTGTCCGGCACCTCCTCGGCGGAGAAGCCGAGGCGCATGTTCATCTTCACCCGCCCGACCGAGGAGAGGTCGTAGCGCTCGCCGTCGAAGAACAGCCCGCGGAACAGGGTCTCGGCGGTCTCCGGCGTCGGCGGCTCGCCCGGGCGCATGACCCGGTAGATGTCCATCAGCGCCTCGTCACGGTTGGCGTTCTTGTCCACCGTGAGGGTGTTGCGCATCCAGGGGCCGACCGACTGGTCGATGGCGAGCGTCGGCAGCCGGTCGAGGCCGGCGGCCTCGATCGCCGCCAGCTTCGGCTCGGTCAGCTCCTCGCCGGCCTCGGCCCAGATCTCGCCGGTGTTCATGTCGACGAGGTCCTCGGCGACGAAACGGCCGAGCAGGTCGGCGCGGCCGACCAGAACCTCCGTCGTGCCGCCCTCGGCGATCTTGCGGGCGGCGCGCGGCGTCAGCTTCGCGTCCTTCTCGGCGACCACGGCGCCGGTCTTGGCATCGATCAGCGGCTCCTGCAGCTTCACGCCGCGAAAGGCCTCTGGGTCGAAGGGGCGCGACCAGCCCTGGGCGCTGCGGGTGAAGGCGACCTGGCCGTAGAACTCGCCCAGGATCTCCTCGGCATCCATGCCGCGGATCTCGTTCGGCTCCAGCGCACTGCCCTTCTCGGCACGCAGCGCCTCGGTCCGGGCGGAGTCCAGCGCGAGCAGCAGGGTCGAGGCCGGAAGCTTCCGCTTCCGGTCGATGCGGACATAGCAGATGTCCTTGGCGTCGAACTCGAAGTCGAGCCAGGAGCCGCGATAGGGGATGACGCGGGCGGCGAAGAGGTACTTGCCGCTGCTGTGCGTCTTGCCCTTGTCGTGGTCGAAGAAGACGCCCGGGCTGCGGTGCATCTGGGAGACGATGACGCGCTCGGTGCCGTTGATGATGAAGGTGCCGTTGTCCGTCATGAGCGGCATGTCGCCCATGTAGACATCCTGCTCCTTGATATCGCGAACGGAACGAGAACCCGTGTCCTCGTCCACGTCCCAGACGATGAGGCGGAGGCGCACCTTCAGCGGGGCGGCGAAGGTCAGGCCGCGTTGGATGCACTCCTCGACGTCGTACTTGGGCTCTTCCAGCTCGTACTGGACGAATTCCAGCCGGCCGCGGCCGGCGAAGTCGTCAATGGGGAAAACCGATTTGAAAACTTCCTGCAACCCGGTATGGGTGCGCGCGTCAGGGTTGACCTCCATCTGCAGGAAAGCCTCGTAGGAGGCCCGCTGCACATCGATGAGGTTCGGCATCGGCGCCACCTCGGGCAGCCGTCCGAAGCTCTTGCGGATGCGCTTGCGCCCGGTGAACGACTTTGTGATAGCGTTCATGCCTGTCCCGTATCCCTTTCGCCCGGGCCGCCGCCCGTCGCGTCTATAACCCGTAGTCGGCTGCCGCGTGACCCCGCCTCACCCGCCGGGGAAAACGGCAGCACGGGCGGCAACCCAGGGGTTCCCGCCCGCACCTCCGAAAATCTGGCCCTGGCTCCGGCGACCCTGTTGCGAGCAGGAGCGGCCGGGGCCAAGTTTGCTGCAAAAGCGACCTTACTTGACCTCGACGGTCGCCCCGTTCTCTTCCAACACCTTCTTGATCTTGGCGGCCTCGTCCTTCGACGCGGCCTCCTTCACCACCTTCGGCGCGCCCTCGACCAGATCCTTGGCCTCCTTCAGGCCGAGACCGGTGATGGTGCGGATCTCCTTGATGATGTTGATCTTCTTGTCGCCGGCCGCGGTGAGGGTGACGGTGAACTCCGTCTGCTCCTCGGCCGGAGCCGCAGCAGCGCCACCGCCAGCAGCGGGCGCCGCCGCCACCGCGACCGGAGCCGCGGCGGAGACGCCCCACTTCTCCTCCAGCATCTTGGAGAGCTCGGCGGCTTCCAGGACGGTCAGGCTGGAGAGCTCATCGACCAGCTTTGCGAGATCGGCCATGTCTGTGTACCCTTTGATCTAATGGCTTGGCTTGCCGTTTGCAACACCCCCACCGGCGGCGGGGGCTATCCCATTGGTCAGGCGGCTTCCGCCCCACCCTCGTCCTTCTTTGCGAAGGCGCTGAACACCCGCGCCAGCTGCGAACCGGGGGCCTGAAGCACCCCGGCGATGCGCGTTGCTGGGGTCTGGATCAGACCCAGCAGCTGCGCCCGCAGCGTCTCGAGCGAAGGCAGCTCGGACAGGGCCTTGATCCCATCGGGGTTCAAGGCCTGGGTCCCGAGTGCCCCGCCCAGGATGACGAACTTGTCGTTACCCTTGGCGAAATCCACGGCGGTCTTCGCCACCGCCACCGGGTCCGTCGACCACGCGAGCGCGGTCGGACCCTTCAGCAGCGGCGAGACAGCCTGGAAGCGGGTGCCGTCGAGGGCGAGCATGGCCAGCCGGTTCTTCGCGACCTTGTACGTCGCACCAGCCGCCCGCATGCGGCGCCGCAGCTCGCTCACATCCGCGACCGTCAGACCCTTGTTCTGGGCGACGAGCACGAAGGAGGTATCTGCGAACACCGCGGACAGCTGGGCGATGAACTCGCGCTTTTCCGTGCGGTCCATATCCCGTCTCCGTCGGTGGCCGGCGCCTGGTGGAGGGGCTCCGGCCGGTTCACGCGGGGGCCCATGGCGGAATGCCATGCGCCCCGACTCGACTGTCTGAGCGGGATTGCCAAGCCATCAGCATCGCCGGGTCGCCCCGGCGCCGAAACGCTCCGCACCCCGTCTATCGCTGGCAGGGCATGCCCCTTTAGGCCCCCGGAGGGGCACCCGCGGTCTCGGACAGGTTTCGGGACGGCCGCGAGGCCGTCCCTGCGCGCCCGCCCCAAAAGGGGCAGACGAATTGGTATGTCAGGCCGTCGCGCTCAAGGTGGCGATGTCGACCTTCACGCCCGGGCCCATGGTGGAGGCCACAGACACCTTCTTCACATAGGTGCCCTTGGCGCCGGCCGGCCGGGCGCGCTGGATGGCCTCGACGAAGGCGCGGGCATTCTCGAGGAGCTTCTCCTCGTCGAAGCTCGCCTTGCCGATGCCGGCATGGACGATGCCTGCCTTCTCCGCCCGGAACTCCACCTGGCCAGCCTTGGCGGCGGTGACGGCGCCGCGGACATCCATGGTGACGGTGCCGAGGCGCGGGTTCGGCATCAGGCCACGCGGGCCGAGGATCTTACCGAGGCGGCCGACGAGCGCCATCATGTCCGGCGTCGCAATGCAGCGGTCGAATTCGATCTTGCCTTCCTGCACGGCGGCGGCGAGGTCATCGGCGCCGACCACATCGGCGCCGGCGGCCAGCGCCTCATCGGCCTTCGGGCCGCGGGCGAAGACGCCGACGCGGACCGTCTTGCCGGTGCCGTTCGGTAGGCCGACCACGCCGCGGACCATCTGGTCGGCGTGGCGCGGGTCAATGCCGAGATTCATCGAGATCTCGATCGTCTCATCGAATTTCGCCTTGGCGTTCGCCTTCACCAGGCCGATCGCCTGCTGGAGCGGCACGATGGTGTCGCGGTCGAAGGAGCCGTAGATCGCCTTGAGGCGCTTGCCCTGCTTGGCCATCGGATCAGCCCTCCACCACGACGAGGCCCATGGAGCGGGCCGAGCCCGCCAGCATGCGCACCGCCGCTTCCACGTCGTTGGCGTTCATGTCCTTCATCTTGGTCGCGGCGATCTCGCGCAGCTGGGTCTTGGTCACCCGGCCGACGGAGCCGCCCTTGCCCGGCGTCTGGCTGCCCTTCGTCACCGCCGCGGCGCGCAGCAGGAAGTGGGTGTTCGGCGGGGTCTTGGTGATGAAGGAGAAGGTGCGGTCGGAGAAGGCGGTGATGACCACCGGCGTCGGCGTGCCCGGCTCGAGGCCCTGGGTCGCCGCGTTGAACTCCTTCACGAACTGCATGATGTTCAGGCCGCGCTGACCCAGCGCCGGGCCCACCGGCGGCGAGGGGTTCGCCTTGCCGGCCGGTATCTGCAACTTGATGTAGCCTGCGATCTTCTTCGCCATGATACGTCCCTGCGGTCAGGGAGCCGCGGTGCTCACGGCGCCGGCCGCCCGGCATGGAGCGGCCGGACGCCTCCCGCGTCCCGATCTGAGTAGAGCCGGGGCGTATGAGCGGGTCGGCGGGGGGAGTCAAGCCCTAACCGGCTTGCCCCCTCCCCTTGGTCGTCAGATGCGGTTCGCGGCGGAACGCCGGGTCACCATGTTGTAGATGAAGAGGACGATGATGGCGCCGACCACCGCGCCGATGAAGCCGGCCCCCTCGCCGGCCCGGTACCAGCCGACAGCCTGACCGAGATAGGTCGCCACCACCGCACCGACGATGCCGAGCAGGGTGGTGATGATGAAGCCGGAAGGATCCCGGCCCGGATGGAGGAATTTGGCGACGAGGCCGGCGAGGAAGCCGATGACGATCGTTCCGATGATACCCATGGCCGGGAGTCCTTGTTCTGGCGATGCGCGGCGATAAGCCCGAGCCGCGGCCTGGGTTCCGTTTGGGTATACGATTCTGGACAACGGGTCGGGGGGTGGCTGCGTTCTCGCGGCAGCAGAAGCCGAGCAGAGGAGCAGTAGATGAGCGAGAACTTGTTCGGGAGGTCGGGCGGTGGCCTGGGGGGCGGACTTTCCGGTGGGATGAAGGCGGCGGCGGTCGCGCTGCTCGTCCAGCAGCTGATGAAGCATTCGGGCGGCCAGGCGGCGCCGTCCTCCATGCCCCAAGGCAGCCCCATGGGCGGCGACCAGATGGGCGGGTTGGGCGGCGGCCTCGGCGGCCTGCTGGGCGGGTTGCTCGGCGGCGGTGCGGCAGGCGGCATGCTCGGCGGCGGCGCGGCAGGCGGCCTGCTCAACGGCCTCGGCGGCCTCCTCGGAGGGCTGCGCAGCCAGGGGTTCGAGCAGCATGTCGACAGCTGGGTTCAGCCCGGGCCGAACCAGCATGTCTCGCCCGACGAGCTGTCCCGCGCATTCGATCCGCAGGACATCGACGCGGCGGCGCAGCAGGCCGGAACCGACCGGGGCACCCTGATGAACGAGGTCAGCCGCCTCCTCCCCGAGATGGTGGACCGGATGACCCCGCATGGCCGTCTCCCCCAGCATGAGGGCGAGGTGCATGGCGGCAGCATGGGCGGCCTGTTGAACAGCATCTTCGGCGGCGGGCACAACCCCCAGCGCTGAGCACGGCGGCGGGGCTGGGGAGGCTCGGCCTCCCCGGCGTCACCGCGCCGCGGCCGGTCCGATGAGCCGCTGCATCCGGGGAATCTCCTCCTCGAGCGCCCGCCCGAGCGCGGGCCCGTCCACGCCATCCCAAAGGATCGTCCCGGTACTGTCGAACAGCGCCTTCACCTCGCGGTCGCGCAGCGCGCGATGGGTGGCCTCGGCGAGGCGGGCGAGGATGGCGGGCGGCGTCCGCGCCGGCAGGTAGAGGCCCGACCAGCCGAGCAGCTCGGCGCCCGAAAGGCCCGTCTCCGCCAGGGTCGGCACGTCGGGGGCGATGGCGAGGCGCTCACCGGCATTCACGGCCAGCGCACGGAGCTTGCCGTCGCGCACATGCGGCAGGGAGCTCAGCGGGTAGTCGAACATCAGGTCGAGCCGGCCGGCAACGGTGTCGTTCAGCGCCTGGCTGAAGTTGGAGTAGGGGATGAGCGTCAGCTCCACCCCTGCTGCCTGGGCGAAGAGCGCACCGGCCGCATGCTGGCCGGAGCCGATGCTGGCGCCATAGGTTACCCGGCCAGGATGGCGGTTCGCGTACTCGATCAGCGCCGGGATGCTGGCGAAGGGCTGCTTCAGCCCGGAGATGACGATATTGGGCGAAGCGGCGATGCCATGTACCGGGGCGAAATCCCGCCGCGCCTCGTAGCGCAGGCCGGGGATCAGCAGGGGCGCGATGGCAAAGGTGGCGAAATTGCCGAAGAAAAGGGTGTAGCCGTCCGGCGCCGAGCGGGCGGCGTGTTCGGCGGCGACCGTGCCGCCGGCGCCCATGCGGTTGTCGATGACGACACTCTGGCCGAGGACGATGCCGAGCTTCAGCGCGATCAGCCGGGCGGCGACATCGAGCACGCTGCCGGGCCCGCCCGGGACGACCCAGGTGATGGACCGGGCCGGGTATTCCTCCCCTGCCCTCGCCCGGAGCGCCGGCAGCGCGAGCGCGCCCCCGGCCAGGATCGTCCGTCGGGTGTTGGCCATGCGCGCGCCCTCCTGCCGTTTCCCGCCGGGCTCTCTGGCCCGTGCGGCGGCAAGGCTAACGCGATGCGCGCGGACGTGTATACGGCGCCGTCAGGTCTTCTCGACCTGGGTGTACTCCAGCTCGACCGGGGTGGAGCGGCCGAAGATGCTGACCGAGACCTTCACCCGGCCACGCTCCTCGTCCACCTCCTCCACCGTACCCATGAAGCTGGTGAAGGGACCATCGGCGACGCGGACCTGCTCGCCCACCTCGAAGACCACGGCGGGCTTGCGCGGCTTCTCGACGCCTTCCTTCACCTGGTTGACGATGCGCTGGGCCTCGGCCTCGGTGATCGGGCTCGGCTTGTTCTTGTTGCCGAGGAAGCCGGTGACCTTCGGCGTGTCCTTCACCAGGTGCCAGGCGTCGTCCGACATCTCCATCTTCACCAGGACGTAGCCGGGGAAGAACTTCCGCTCGGAATTGACCTTCTGGCCGCGGCGGACCTCGGTCACCTCCTCGGCGGGGACCAGGATCTCATCGAACTGGTCGCCCAGGCCCTTCTGGGCGGCCTGCTCCTTGATCTGCTGAGCGATCTTCTTCTCGAAGCCCGAATAGACGTGCACCACGTACCAGCGCTTGGCCATCGCCTGCTGCTCCCTCACCCGATTCCGAAGAGGCCGCGCATCGCCAGGGCGATCAGCTGGTCGGCGACCAGGAAGAAGACGGCCGCCAGCGACGACATCGCCAGCACGAGGCCGGTCGTGATCAGGGTTTCCTTGCGGCTCGGCCAGGTGACCTTCGCCACCTCCGTCCGCACGTCCCGGACATACTGCGCGGGATCAAGCTTGGCCAAGTCGGAGAACCTTCTGTGCTGCGGTTAACGCTTCGCGGGCGGCCGCCCACCCCCGCAGCATGGGGAGGGATGCCACCCTGGACAAGACAGTAAGACCCGGGGGAGCCCGGGGGTGGTGGCAGGGGCGGAGGGTCTCGAACCCCCAACCTCCGGTTTTGGAGACCGGCGCTCTACCAATTGAGCTACGCCCCTTCACGCCCAGCGGAGCCGCGGCGCGAGGCGATGCCTATAAGTCAGCGGTGGCGGGCTGTCGAGGGGGAGAGGCATCCCCCCGAACGCAAACGGGCCGCCCGAAGGCGGCCCGCTCACCCATCCGATCCTCGACTGAGCCTAAGGCTTACTTCACGATGGAGGCGACGACGCCGGCGCCGACGGTTCGGCCGCCCTCGCGGATGGCGAAGCGCAGCCCCTGGTCCATGGCGATAGGCGCGATGAGCTCGACATCCATCGTCACGTTGTCGCCCGGCATCACCATCTCGACGCCCTCGGGCAGCTTCACGATGCCCGTCACGTCCGTGGTCCGGAAGTAGAACTGCGGCCGGTAGTTGGTGAAGAACGGCGTGTGGCGCCCGCCCTCCTCCTTGGTCAGGATGTAGGCCTCGGCCTTGAAGCCCGTGTGCGGCGTGATCGAGCCGGGCTTGGCCAGCACCTGGCCGCGCTCCACGTCCTCGCGCTTGGTGCCGCGCAGCAGCGCGCCGATGTTGTCGCCCGCCTCGCCGCTGTCCAGCAGCTTGCGGAACATCTCGACGCCGGTCACCGTCGTCTTCACGGTGGCCTTCAGCCCGACGATCTCGACCTCCTCGCCGACCTTGACGATGCCGCGCTCGACGCGACCCGTCACCACCGTGCCGCGGCCCGAGATCGAGAACACGTCCTCGATCGGCATCAGGAACGGCATGTCCTTCGGCCGCTCCGGCTGCGGGATGTAGCTGTCCACCGCCGCCATCAGCTCGAGCACCGCCTGCTTGCCGATCTCAGGCGTCTTGTCTTCAAGCGCCGCCACCGCCGAGCCCTTGATGATCGGGATGTCGTCGCCCGGGAACTGGTAGGAGGAAAGCAGCTCACGCACCTCCATCTCCACCAGCTCAACCAGGTCCGGATCAGCCAGGTCCATCTTGTTGAGGAACACCACCAGCGCGGGCACGCCCACCTGGCGCGCCAGCAGGATGTGCTCGCGGGTCTGCGGCATCGGGCCGTCGGCCGCCGAGACCACCAGGATCGCGCCGTCCATCTGCGCCGCGCCGGTGATCATGTTCTTCACGTAGTCGGCGTGGCCAGGGCAGTCGACATGCGCGTAGTGCCGGTTCGCCGTCTCGTACTCGACATGCGCGGTCGAGATCGTGATGCCGCGGGCCCGCTCCTCCGGCGCCTTGTCGATCTGGTCATAGGCCGTGAAGGTCGCACCGCCCGTCTCCGCCAGGACCTTGGTGATCGCCGCCGTCAGCGACGTCTTGCCATGATCCACATGCCCGATCGTCCCAATGTTGCAGTGCGGCTTGTTCCGCTCAAACTTCGCCTTCGCCATTGCCCGGCTCCGCTATCCTGTACTGGTCATGTCGCTTGCCCGAGGCCCGTCCGGCGGATAAGGGAGCCGCCGCCTGATCACCCCCGCAAAACAGCGCGGGATATGGGCATAATTCTCGGCAATACCAGCCAGCACCCTTGCCGGTCGGCGCGGCTGGCCCTATCAGGAAGCGTGAGCGGGGTCAACGCTAGGCGGCGCTCCGGCCTTGTTCCGCATGCGGACGTAGCTCAGCTGGTAGAGCGTCAGATTTCCAATCTGAATGTCGCGAGTTCGAACCTCGTCGTCCGCTCCAGCTAGAGGCCCGGCCGCCCGAGCCAGTACCCCAGCGCCACCGCGCCGAGGCAAAGCAGGACCGAAACCCCGATATTGGCCAGCGCCAGCTCCACCCGCCCCTTCTGGAGCAGCTCCAGCGTCTGCAGGCTGAAGGCGGAGAAGGTGGTGAAGCCGCCGCAGAGCCCGACCATGACGAAGGCCCGGATCTCGGCCGGCACCGCCCAGCGCCCCTCCATCGTCAGCGCCCCGAACAGGCCGATGCCGAAGGAGCCGAGGATGTTGATCAGCACCGTCGCCCAGGGGAAGACCGGGCCGAAGAGTGGAAAGGTCGCCAAGACGAGCCAGTAGCGGGCCAAGCCGCCGAGCGCGCTGCCGAGGGCCACCCAGGCATATGTCATCAGGCTCCTCCTCCCCCGCGACGGGGCTTGGCCAGGCTCGCGCTGCCGTAATATGGAAGCGGCTCCCCGGAGGAAAGCCTCGATGCCGCAATACCGCTCCCGCACCACCACCCATGGCCGCAACATGGCCGGCGCCCGGGGCCTCTGGCGCGCCACCGGCATGAAGGACGGGGATTTCGGCAAGCCCATCATCGCGGTGGTCAACAGCTTCACCCAGTTCGTCCCCGGCCATGTCCACCTGAAGGACCTCGGCCAGATGGTCGCGCGGGAGATCGAGGCGGCGGGCGGCGTCGCCAAGGAATTCAACACCATCGCGGTGGATGACGGCATCGCCATGGGGCATGACGGCATGCTCTACAGCCTGCCCTCGCGCGACCTGATCGCCGACAGCGTCGAGTACATGGTCAACGCGCATTGCGCCGATGCCATGGTCTGCATCTCCAACTGCGACAAGATCACGCCGGGCATGCTGATGGCGACCATGCGCCTCAACATCCCGACCATCTTCGTCTCCGGCGGGCCGATGGAGGCGGGCAAGGTGGTGCACCGGGGCCAGAAGCGCTCGGTCGACCTGATCGACGCCATGATCGTCGCCGCCGACCCCACCGTGACGGATGAGGAGGTGGCGGTCATCGAGCGCTCGGCCTGCCCGACCTGCGGCTCCTGCTCCGGCATGTTCACCGCCAATTCGATGAACTGCCTGACCGAGGCGCTAGGCCTGGCGCTGCCGGGCAACGGCACGATCGTGGCGACCCATGCCGACCGCCGCGAGCTCTTCCTCGAGGCAGGGCGGAAGATCGTCGAGATCACCCGGGCGCATTACGAGACGGAGGATTTCTCCGTCCTGCCGCGCGGCATCGCCAGCTTCGCCGCCTTCGAGAATGCGATGACCCTCGACATCGCCATGGGCGGCTCGACCAATACCGTACTGCACCTGCTGGCGGCGGCGCATGAGGGCGGCGTCGACTTCACCATGCGCGAGATCGACCGGCTCTCCCGCCGGGTGCCGGTGCTCTGCAAGGTGGCGCCCTCGGTCGCCAATGTGCATGTGGAGGATGTGCACCGTGCGGGCGGCATCATGGGCATCCTTGGCGAGCTGGACCGGGCCGGTCTGCTCGACACCTCCGTCAGCCGGGTCGATGCGCCGAGCCTCGCGGAGGCGCTGGCCCGCTGGGACGTGCAGCGGACCGCCGATGAGAAGGTCCGCCACTTCTTCCAGGCGGCGCCGGGCGGCATCCCGACCACGGTCGCCTTCAGCCAGGGCGAGCGCTGGGAGAGCCTCGACACCGACCGCGCGGGCGGCGTGATCCGCGACAAGGCGCATGCCTTCTCGCAGGACGGCGGTCTCGCGGTGCTCTACGGCAACCTCGCCGAGGAGGGCTGCATCGTGAAGACCGCCGGCGTCGATGCCAGCATCCTCGCCTTCTCCGGCCCGGCCCGGGTCTTCGAGAGCCAGGATGCGGCGGTGGAGGGCATCCTCGGCGGCACGGTGCAGCCGGGCGACGTGGTGCTGGTGCGCTATGAGGGGCCGCGCGGGGGCCCGGGCATGCAGGAGATGCTCTACCCGACGAGCTACCTGAAGTCGAAGGGCCTCGGGAAGGCCTGCGCGCTGGTGACGGATGGGCGCTTCTCAGGTGGCTCCTCCGGCCTGTCCATCGGCCATCTTTCGCCCGAGGCGGCGGAGGGCGGGCTGGTCGGCCTGGTCGAGGATGGCGACCGGATCGAGATCGACATCCCGAACCGGCGCATCCAGCTCGCCGTTCCGGATGCGGTGCTGGCCGGGCGCCGCGCGGCGATGGAGGCGAAGGGGGCGGCGGCCTGGCAGCCGGCGCAGCCGCGCAAGCGCCAGGTCTCGACCGCGCTGCAGGCCTATGCGGCCATGGTGACCAGCGCAGCGCGCGGCGCGGTGCGCGACCTGAAGGGCCTGCGCCGGGGCTAGCCCCGGCCCCCAGCCCGCCGCAGCCGATGGCGGCGGGCTGGGCCCCTACCCGGCCGAGTAGCGGTTGGCCGGCATCGGCACGCCGAGATTTTCCCGCAGGGTCGCCCCCTCGTACTCGGTGCGGAACATCCCGCGCCGGCGCAGCTCCGGCAGCACCAGCTCGACGAAATCGTCGAGGCCGACCGGCAGCACCGGCGGGCATATGTTGAACCCGTCCGCCGCGCCGGCTGCGACCCATTCCTCCATGTCGTCGACGATGCGCTCCGGCGTGCCGACCAGCACGCGGCCGCCGAAGCCGGAGGCGATGCGGCTGTAGAGCTGGCGGATGGAGAGGTTCTCACGCCGCGCCAGCTCGAGCGCCATGCGCGCCATGCTGCGGATGCGCGGGTCCTGCGGCTCCGGCACCGGCCCGTCGAGGTCATGGCCGCTGAGGTCGCCCATCTGGCCGTAAAGGTAGGAGAGGCCGAGCTCCGGCGCGACGAGCTCGTTCAGCTGGTCGAGCTTGGCCTGCGCCTCAGCCTGGGTGCGGCCGATGAAATAGGTGATGCCGGGCATGACCTTGAGGTCGTCCCAGCCGCGGCCATGCTTGGCGAGGCGCCCCTTGAGGTTGGCGTAGTAGTCCCGCGCCGCCTCCAGCGTATGCGAGGCGGAGTAGACAACATCGGCGCTGCGCGCGGCGATCTCGAGGCCCTGCTCGGAGGCGCCGGCCTGCAGCAGGATCGGCCTTCCCTGCGGCGTGCGGGCGATGGTCAGAGGGCCGCGCACCTGGAAGTGCCTGCCCTTGTGGTTCAGCACATGGAGCTTCGACTGGTCGAAGAAGATGCCGCTGGCCTTGTCGTGCAGCAGGGCATCGCCTTCCCAGCTGTCCCAGAGCCCCTTCACCACCTCGACGAATTCGGCGGCGCGCTCGTAGCGCAGGTCGTACTCCATATGCTGGTCGCGGTTGAAGTTCCAGGCCTCCGCCTCCGACCAGGAGGTGACGATGTTCCAACCGGCGCGGCCGCCGCTCAGATGGTCGAGCGAGGCCCATTTGCGGGCGATGTGGAAGGGCTCGTTGTAGGTGGTGGAGGCGGTGGCGACGAGGCCGATGCGGCTGGTCAGCCCGGCCAGCGCCGAGAGCAGGGTCAGCGGCTCCAGTTCCGCCGTCTGGTGCGAGCGGCAGAGCGCGCCGGGCGGGTCGTCCCGGGTGCGGAGGCCGATGCCGTCGGCGAGGAAGAGCATGTCGAGCTTCGCGGCCTCCGCCGTCCGGGCGATGCGGAGGAAGTGGCCCAGCTTCGAGGCGGCGCCCGGATCGGCCTCCGGGTGGCGCCAGGCCGCGGCGTGGTAGCCAAGATAGCGCATCGAAAGGCCGAGCTTGATGGGCTTGCGGGTGCTCATGCGGGTCCTGCCTCGCTGCCGTCGGGCATGATGCGCCATGGGGCAGGCCGCGCAAGCGCCGGGCGCGGGGCGTCCCGGCAGCCATTGCGGTCGGGCGCCTGCGGGAGGACAGTCCACGCCAACACCATCATGAGGAACGTCATGGCCATGAAACGTATGGTGCTGGAGCTCGGCATGGGCACCGATATCCGCGGCGCCGACTACACCAAGGCTGCGGTCAGGGCGCTGCGCGACGCGCTCTGGCGCAACTCGCTCACCATCACCCATGCGCTCGGCCTGCATGCCGACGCCATGGAGGTGGAGGTGCGGATCGGCGTGCCGAAGCCCGACCAGGTGGACAAGGAGGCGGTGCTCGCCGTGCTGCCGCATGGCACGGGGCGGGTGACGGTGGTGGAGGGCGGGCTCGAGATCCCGGACGAGGCGGGCACCGGCTGCACCGTCATGGCCCATGCCGCTGCCATCGTCCGCCTCGACCTGCCGGAGCGGCCGGCGTGACGGTGCGGCGCGTGATCCTGGAGATGGGTGCCGGCAACGACCTGCATGGCCGCGACTACACCAAGGCGGCGCTGCGGGCGGTGCAGGATGCGTTGCACCACTCCTCCCTTGCCATGCTGCGCTCGCTGAAGATCGACCCCGAGACGATGCTGGTCGATGTCACCATCGGCGTGCAGCAGCCGGAGCGCGTCGATGCCGAGCAAGTGCGGGCCTCGCTGCCGCATGGCATTGTCAGCGTGCGGGTGGTGAAGGGCGGGCTCGACGTGCCGGACGATGCAGGCGCCGACGCCGCGGTGATCGCCAGCGCCGCCATCGCCGTGCGGCTCGACCTGCCCTGATGGTTCGGTGCCATGCCGAGACGTCATGCCTCCGCCGCGGTTACCGCCTGTACATCTGGGCTGCCTTTGAGTAAAAGCGCGCCATGCCCGCCTTTAAAACCGATAATTTCAATGACCGTCTGAGTGCCGCTGCCAAAGCCCGCCAGACACTAATGGACCGCTTCCGCAACCAGCCGAAGCCCGATGACCCCGTGGTGCAGCAGCGACTGGCGGAGCAGAAGGCAATCGCCGAGGCCCGCGAGGCCCGCATCGCCGAGCGCAAGGCCGCGAAGGAAGCCGAACTCGCCCGCCTGGCCGCCGAAGCAGCCGCCCGCAAGGCCGAGCAGGACCGGCTCGCCGCCGAGGCCCGCCAGCGCGCGATCGAGGACGCGGCCCGCCGCGCCGAAGAGGCCCGTGCCCTCGCCCTTGAGAATGCGGACCGCGAGACGCGCGCCCAGATTCTCGACAACGAGAAGCGCGAGCGCGCCCTGGCGCTTGCCGCCGAGCAGAAGGCGGCGCGCGATGCCCGCTACGCCGCCCGCAAGGCCCGCAAGAAGTAGGCGCTACTCGGCTGCCGCCGCCGGCATCGCGCCGGCGGAGAGGCGGAAGCCCTCGTAGCCCTTCGCCGCGATCTCCGCGCATTTCTCCCGGTAGGTCCCGACGCCGCCGATATAGGGCATGAAGACCCGCGGCTTGCCCGGCACGTTGGCGCCCATGTACCAGGACGCCGCCTGCGGGTAGAGCGTACGGTCGGCAACCTCATTCACATGCGCGACCCAGGCCTCCTCGGCCTCCGGCGTCGCCTCGATGGTGGTGAGGCCGCGGCTGCGCAGATGGGCAAGGCAGTCGCTCAGCCAATCCACATGCTGCTCGATCGAGACGATCATGTTCGACAGCACCGAGGGGCTGCCTGGGCCGGTGATCATGAAGAGGTTGGGGAAGCCGGCCGTCATCAACCCGAGATAGGTACGCGGGCCATCCGCCCATTTCTCGGCGAGGCTCAGCTCATCGCGGCCACGTATGTCGATGCGGGTGAGCGCGCCCGTCATGGCGTCGAAGCCGGTGGCGAAGACCAGCGCGTCGCAGTCGTATTCGGCCGCGCCGGCGCGGACGCCGCGCGGAGTGATGGCCTCGATCGGCGCCGTCCGCACATCGACGAGCGTGACATTCGGCCGGTTGAAGGTCTCGAAATACCCGGTGTCGACGCAGATGCGCTTGGTGCCGATCGGGTAGCCCTTCGGCGCCAGCAGCTCCGCCACCTTCGGGTCCTTGACGATTCCGCGGATCTTGCGGCGGACGAATTCCGATGCGGTCTCGTTCGCCTCACGGTTGGTGATAAGGTCGGAGAAGGCGCCCATGAAGGCGGTGCCGCCGCGGGCCCAGCGCGCCTCGTACTCCGCCTCGCGCTCCTCCGGCGAGACCTCCAGCGCCGACTTGTCGTTGAGGCCGTAGAGGATGCCGGTGCGCATCATCCGCGCCTTGGCCCGGTGCGCCTCGTAGTCCGACTTCCACCAGGACTCGTAGTCGTCATCCATCGGCGCGTTGCGCGAGGGGATGCTGAAATTCGGCGTCCGCTGGAAGACGGTCACATGCGCGGCCTGCCGCGCGATCACCGGAATGGCCTGGATGGCCGACGAGCCGGTGCCGATGACGGCGACGCGCTTGCCGCTGAAGTCGACGCCCTCATGCGGCCAGTGGCCGGTATGGTAGGTGGCGCCGGCGAAGCTCCCGAGCCCCGCGATCTCGGGCAGCTTGGCGGTCGAGAGGCAGCCCGTCGCCATGACGCAATACTGGGCGCGATAGCGGTCCCCGCCATCGGTCTCGACGGTCCAGAGGCCCGTCGCCTCGTCATGGGCGGCGCGCGTCACCCGCGTCCCGAAGCGGATGTCCCGCCGCAGGTCGAGCCGCTCGGCCACATGGGCGGCATAGCGCAGGATCTCCGGCTGGGAGGCGAAGCGCTCCGACCAGCGCCATTCCTGCTGCAGCTCCGGCAGGAAGGAGAAGGAGTACTGCATGCTTTCCACGTCGCAGCGCGCGCCGGGATAGCGGTTCCAGTACCAGGTGCCGCCGACATCGGCGGCCTGCTCGAGCACCACGGCCCGGATGCCGAGGCCGCGCAGCCGATGCAGCATGTACATGCCGGCGAAGCCGGCGCCGACGATTACCGCATCGATCCTGGTCTCGGACATGCTTCCTTCCTCCGGGCCTGCCTCGGCGCTCTGCTTGATCCCTCCCCCAAGCCCGCCACACTCTGGCCCCGGACGTCAATGCCCGCCGGCGGGAGAGAGCACCGATGCAGGACCAACCCCGTGCGCCGCTCCGGCTTTTCTCCACCCTCGCCGTAATGGGGCTGCTGCAGGAGGTGCTCCCGGGGCTGGAGGCGGAGCTCGGGCGGCCGGTCGCCCCGGAATTCGCCCCGACCGCCGCCCTGTTGCGCCGCATCGCGGCCGGCGAGGCGGCCGACCTCGCCATCCTGACGGCGGAGGCGGTGGAGGCGTTGACGGCGGAGGGGCGCCTCCTCCCCGGCAGCCGGCGGGACCTCTGCATCTCGCTCATCGGCATGGCGGTGCGGGCCGGGACGCCGCAGCCCGACATCGCGACGCCCGAGGCCTGCCGGGCGGCGCTGCTCGGCGCCCGGTCGATCGCCTGGTCGCAGGCGGGGGCGAGCGGCATCTTCTTCGCCGGCCTGGTCGAGCGGCTGGGCATCGCCGAAGCGGTGCGGGCCAAGTCGATCGTCATCCCGCAGGGGCTGACGGGCGAGCTGGCGGCGCGGGGCGAGGCGGAGGTCGCCATCCAGCAGGTGAGCGAGCTGATGGCGGTGCCGGGGATTGATATCGTCGGGCCGCTGCCGGAGGCGCTCAACACCCGGGCCATGTTCTCTGGCGGCCTGTTCACGGCCGAGGCAGGCGGGCTGCTGGACGCCATCGCCCGGGCGATGACGCCCGAGCGGCTGCGGGCCAAGGGCCTGCTGAGCGCCTAAAGCTCCGCCGCCAGCGCCCGGGCTGCGTCCACCACCAGCGCGACCACCGGCCCATCCGCCGCGACGTTGAGCCGCCCGACCCGGCCGAAGACCGTGAGCGCCAGCCGGATGCGCCGTCCATCGGCCTCGAAGACCGGGGCGGAGACGGCCGCCAGCCCGCCATTGCCCTCGTTCTCTACCGTGGCGAAGCCCTGGGCGCGCACCGCAGCCACCACGCGGTCCAGCTCCGCCGCCGAGGCCGGGGCGGAGGGCCGGGCGATGGCGCGGTTCTGCGCCACCTCCCGCTCAGCGAGCGGCCGGGTCACGTCGGGCTCGCCGAAGGCGCAGAAGACGAGGCCGGAGGCCGAGTAGGTCATCGGGCAGACATGGCCGGGCGGGACCGTCGCGGCCAGCGCGTGCCGGGCCTCGACCAGGCGCACATGGGTTGGCCCATGCGTGCCCCAGACGGCGGCGGCGGCGGTCTCGCCGGTGCGGGCAGCGATGGCCTCGAGCATTCGCTCCGCTCGCTTCAGCACATCGGAGCGGCCGAGCGCGGCCAGGCCGGCGCGCAGCATCAGCGGGCCGAGGTCGTAGCGGGAGCTGGTCGCATCCTGTTCGGCGAGGCCGGCCCGGGCCAGGCTGACCAGGTAGCGATGCGCCTTGGCCGAGGGCATGCCGGCGGCGCGGGCGAGGTCGGCAAGGCGCATCGGGCCACCCGCCTCCGCCAGGATGCGCAGCAGCTGCCCCGCGATCTCGACCGAGTTCACCCCGCCGCGCAGGTCCTCCGGCTCGACGGTCGCCACCCGTTGAACAAAGGCCACTTGACGACCGCCTCCCCCGCCTTGCTACAACATGCATAGCGCATTACGTAATGCGTAGCAAGATCGTCAGCGAGGCACGTTGGGGGAGGGCAAGCATGGACGGCAGCACGGCCGGGCGGGTGGACTACCAGTCCCTCGTCTTTCCCTATGCGCGCTCGCCCGACCAGGACGCGCCGCAGCCGGTGCGCCACCCCGTCGTCATCGTCGGCGCCGGGCCGGTCGGCCTCGCCGCGGCCATCGACCTGGCGCAGCAGGGCATCCGCGTCGTGCTGCTGGATGATGACGACCGGCTCTCCAACGGCTCGCGCGCCATCTGCTTCGCCAAGCGCACCCTCGAGATCTTCGACCGGCTCGGCTGTGGCGAGCGCATGGTCGGGCAGGGCGTCACCTGGAACACCGGCAAGGTCTTTTTCCGCGAGGAGCCGGTCTACAGCTTCAACCTGCTGCCGGAGGCAGGCCACCGGCGCCCGGCCTTCATCAACCTGCAGCAATACTATGTCGAAGGCTTCCTGCTGGAGCGGGCGCGGGCGCTGCCGCTGATCGACCTGCGCTGGAAGAACCGGGTGGCGGGGCTGGAGCCTGGGGCCGACGGCGTGCTGCTCGACATCGAGACGCCGGATGGCGGCTACCGGCTGCAGGCCGACTGGCTGGTCGCCGCCGACGGCGCGCGGAGCCCCATCCGCAAGGTCATGGGCCTGGAGAGCCGGGGCCAGACCTTCCGCGACCACTTCCTCATCGCCGATGTGCGGATGGACGCCCCCTTCCCCGCCGAGCGCTGGTTCTGGTTCGACCCGCCCTTCCACCCCAACCAGTCCGTCCTGCTGCATAGCCAACCGGACGGCGTCTGGCGCATCGACTTCCAGCTCGGCTGGGATGCGGACCCGGTGGCGGAGCGCCAGCCGGAGCGGGTGATCCCCCGCGTGCAGGCGCTGCTCGGGCCGGAGGCGCGGTTCGAGCTGGAATGGGTCAGCGTCTACACCTTCTCCTGCCTCAGGATGGAGCGCTTCCGCCACGGCCGCGTGCTCTTCGCCGGCGACAGCGCGCATGGCGTCTCGCCCTTCGGCGCGCGCGGGGCCAACAGCGGCGTGCAGGATGCGGAGAACCTGGCCTGGAAGCTCGGGCTGGTCGCGGCGGGCCGGGCGCCGGAGGGCCTGCTCGATAGCTACGATGCCGAGCGGGTCCAGGCGGCGGACGAGAACATCCTCAACTCCACCCGCAGCACCGACTTCATCACCCCGAAGAACGAGGCGAGCCGCGCCTTCCGCGATGCCACGCTGGAGCTGGCGCGCGACTGCGCCTTCGCCCGGCGGCTGGTGAACAGCGGGCGGCTCTCGCTCCCCAGCACCTACCGGGACTCGCCGCTGAACACGCCCGATACGGATGCCTTCGAAGGGCCGATGCAGCCCGGCGCCCCGGCTGCCGATGCGCCGGTGCGGGTCGGTGGCAAGCCGGCCTGGTTCCTGGGCCAGCTCGAGCATGGCGACTTCACCGGCCTCTGGTTCGGCGAGGGCCAAGCACCACCGCTGCCCGCCACGGGCGGCCTCCCGCTCCGGCTGCTGCAGGTCGTCCCGGCCGGCGCCGCCCCGACCGGTGCGGCCATGATCGAGGATGCGGAGGGGCTGCTCGCCCGGCGCTACGATGCGCGGCCCGGCACCTTCTACCTGTTGCGTCCGGACCAGCACGTCGCGGCCCGCTGGCGCCGCGTCGAGCCCGCGCTGGTGCAGGCGGCGCTGGCCCGCGCCACCGGCCAGGGTTGAGGAGGAGCGCCATGCTGAACACGGAGCTCAATCTCGCCGCGCCGGACGATGTCTATGAGGCGCTGGTCGCGCTCCACCGCGACCTGACGCCGGAGCAGAGCCGCCTCGTCAATGCCAAGCTGATCCTGCTGCTGGCGAACCATGTCGGCGATGCCGCCGTTCTGCGCCAGGCCATGGCGAAGGCCCGCGAGGGCATCACCCCGGCCGGGCAGGACAGCACCTTGCGGACCACCGCCTGAACCCGATCGAGAGGACGAGACCCCATGTCAGGCTTCGCCAGCACCAAGGACCTCGCCGACAAGAACGTCTCCTTCGAGGAGCTCGGCCCCGGCCTCTATGGCTGGACGGCGGAGGGCGACCCCAATTCCGGCGTCGTCATCGGCGATGACGGCGTGCTCGTCGTCGATGCCCAGGCGACGCCGGCCATGGCGCGCGACGTCATCGCCCGCATCCGCCAGGTGACCGACAAGCCCGTCCGCCATGTGGTGCTGAGCCACTACCACGCGGTCCGCGTGCTCGGCGCCTCGGGCTATGAGGGGGCGGAGATTATCGCCTCCGACGCCACGCGGGACCTGATCGTCGAGCGCGGACAGCAGGACATGGACAGCGAGATCGGCCGCTTCCCCCGACTGTTCCGCGGCAAGGAGAGCATCCCCGGCCTCACCTGGCCGCATGTCGTCTTCCACAAGCGGATGACGCTGTGGATGGGGCAGCGCGAGGTGCAGATCATCCATATCGGCCGCAGCCACACCGCCGGCGACACCGTGGTCTGGCTGCCGAAGGAGCGGGTGCTCTTCGCCGGCGACACCGTCGAGTTCGGCGCGACGCCCTATTGCGGCGACGCGCATTTCACCGACTGGCCGGCGACGCTCGCCGCGGTGCGGGCGCTCGGCGCCGAGAAGCTGGTGCCCGGCCGCGGCCGCAGCCTTCTGAACAAGACGGAGGTCGAGGAGGGCATCGCCGGCACCATCGCCTTCACCTCTGACCTCTTCGCCATCGCCAAGGCGAGCGTCGCCAAGGGCGCCACGCTGAAGCAGGTCTATGACGAGGCCATGGCGGCGATGCGCCCCAAATACGGGCATTGGGTGATCTTCGAGCATTGCATGCCCTTCGATGTCAGCCGCGCCTATGACGAGGCGCAGGGCATCGATCACCCGCGCATCTGGACCGCCGAGCGCGACATCGAGATGTGGCAGGCGCTCGAGCAGGGCAGCACCATGAAATCCGCCGAAGCGCATTCCTGAGGGAGACCGGCCAGCATGAACCTCGTCCAGCCCTTCACCGCTGCCGGCGTGGGCACGGCGGAGCCGGCCTACCTCTCCGGCTTCGGCAACCAGTTCGAGACGGAGGCGCTGCCCGGCGCCCTGCCGGTCGGCCGCAACTCGCCGCAACGCTGCGCCTATGGGCTTTATGCCGAGCAGCTCAGCGGCTCTCCCTTCACCGCACCACGGGCGGCGAATGAGCGGAGCTGGCTCTACCGCATCCGTCCGACGGTTGCGAACTGGGGGCAATTCCGCCGGGCCGAGCCCGGGCTCTGGCGCACCGCGCCCTGCGCCGAGATCGAGGTCCCGCCCGCGCCGATGCGCTGGAGCCCGGTGCCGATCCCGGAGGCGGGCCTCTCCTTCGTCGAGGGAATCCACACCGTCACCACCGCCGGCGATGCCGGCAGCCAGGCCGGGATGGCGGCGCATCTCTACTTCGCCACCCGCTCCATGGAGGACGAGTATTTCTTCAACGCCGATGCCGAGATGCTGCTCGTGCCGCAGCAGGGCGCGCTGCGGCTGGCCACCGAATTCGGCGTGATCGACATCGCACCGGGCGAGATCGCGGTGATCCCGCGCGGCGTCAAGTTCCGCGCCGAGCTCCGCGGCGGCCCCGCGCGCGGCTATGTCTGCGAGAATTACGGCGGCGCCCTCACCCTGCCGGAGCGCGGGCCGATCGGCGCCAACTGCCTCGCCAACCCGCGCGACTTCCTCACCCCCGTCGCCACCTATGAGGACCGCGAGGTGAAGAGCCTGCTGACCGTCAAGTGGGGCGGCACGCTCTGGGCGGCGGAGATCCCCGCCTCGCCGCTTGACGTCGTGGCCTGGCACGGCAATTACGCGCCCTACAAGTACGACCTCCGGCGCTACTCGCCGGTCGGGCCGGTGCTCTTCGACCATGCCGACCCGTCGATCTTCACCGTCCTCACCTCGCCGAGCGACACGCCGGGCACGGCGAACATCGACTTCGTCATCTTCCCCGAGCGCTGGATGGTGGCGGAGAACACCTTCCGCCCGCCCTGGTACCACATGAACGTCATGTCGGAGTTCATGGGGCTGATCCACGGCGTCTATGACGCCAAGACGAGCGGCGGCTTCGCCCCGGGCGGCTTCTCGCTGCACAACACCATGCTGCCGCACGGGCCCGACATGTCCGCCTTCGAAGGGGCGAGCAAGGCGGAGCTGAAGCCGCACAAGCTGGAGGGCACGCTCGCCTTCATGTTCGAGACGCGCTTCATGCAGCGCGTCACCGCCTATGCCGCCGGCCTGCCGGAGTTGCAGCGGGACTATGGCGAGTACGGCCAGGCGCTGCAGCGCCATTTCGACCCCAGCCGGCGGGAGTGGTGAGCGGCATGCCCCCGATCGACGCGACGCATGACGCCGGGCTGCGCAGCTGGGTGGCCTCGGCCAACGGCCATCCGGACTTCCCGATCCAGAACCTGCCGCTCGGCATCTTCTCCCCGACCGGCGGCGGGAAGCGGGCCGGCGTCGCCATCGGGTCGATGATCCTCGACCTCGCCGCGGCGCAGGCGGCCGGGCTGCTCCAGGGCGAGGCGGCGCAGGCCGTCGAGGCGATGGCGGGCGGCACGCTCAACGCCTTCTTCGCCCTCGGCGCCGGGCCGCGCGTCGCGCTGCGGGCCCGGCTTTCGGCCCTTCTCGCCGAGGGCAGCGCGGAGCGGGCGAGGCTCGAGCCCTGCCTCCACCCGGCCGAGGGCTGCACGCTGCACCTGCCGGCGCAGATCGGCGACTACACCGACTTCTATGTCGGCATCCATCACGCGACCAATGTCGGCAAGGTCTTCCGCCCCGACAACCCGCTGCTGCCGAACTACAAGCATGTCCCCATCGGCTATCACGGCCGCGCCTCCTCCGTGGTGCCCTCCGGCACGCCGATCCGCCGGCCGCAAGGTCAGCGCAAGCGGCCGGAGGAGAATGCGCCGAGCTTCGGCCCCTGCCGCAACCTCGACTACGAGCTGGAGCTCGGCATCTGGATCGGGCCCGGCAATGCGCTCGGCACGCCGGTGCCGGTGGGCGAGGCAGCGCGGCACGTCGCCGGCTACTGCCTGCTGAACGACTGGTCGGCGCGCGACATCCAGGCCTGGGAATACCAGCCGCTCGGCCCCTTCCTCGGCAAGAATTTCGGCACGACGATCAGCCCCTGGGTGATCACGCCGGAGGCGCTGGCACCCTTCCGCCAGGCCCAGCCGCCGCGGCCGGAGGGCGACCCGGCCCCCCTGCCCTATCTGCTGGACGAGGCGGACCAGCGCGAGGGCGCCTTCGACCTCGAGCTCGAGGTGCTGCTGGAGACGCCGGGCCTGCGCGAGAAGGGGCTGCCGCCGCAGCGCCTCGGCCTCAGCAACACGCGGCACATGTACTGGACGGTGGCGCAGATGGTGGCGCATCACGCCAGCAACGGCTGCAACCTGCAGCCGGGCGACCTGCTCGGCTCCGGCACCATCTCCGGCCCCGACGCGGCCTCGCTCGGCAGCCTGCTGGAGATCACCGGGGGCGGGAAGCAGCCGCTGCAGCTCGGCTCGGGCGAGGAGCGGCGCTACCTTGAGGATGGCGATGCGCTGGTGCTCCACGCCCGCGCACGCCGCGAGGGCTTCGCCTCCATCGGCTTCGGCGAGTGCCGCGGCAGCATCCTGCCGGCGCCCGGCGCGGAAGCCGCGTGATGGGCAGCCTCCGCATCGCGCGCCGCACCGCCCTCGCAGCGGGGTTCGGCGCCGCCCTGCCGCTGCGCGGCCTGCACGCCGAGGCCTACCCGGACCGGCCGGTCAAATGGATCGTCGCCTATGCCGCGGGCGGCGGCACGGATACGCTGGCCCGCATGCTCGGCGCCGCCCTCGCGGCCCGGCTCGGCCAGCCGATGGTGATCGACAACCGCCCGGGTGCCGCGACCAATATCGGCGCGGAGGCCACGGCCAAGTCGCCGCCGGATGGCTACACCGTCTTCTCCGCCGACAACGGTACGCTGGTCTTCAACCCGGCGCTGTTCCGCCGCCTGCCCTATGACCCGGCGCGCGACTTCCAGCCGGTCGGGCTGATGGCCCGCTTCCCGCTGGTGCTGGCGGTGAAGCAGGACGCGCCCTTCGCCAGCGCCCAGGCGATGTTCGACGCGGCGAAGGCCAAGCCCGGCGAGATCGACTACGGCTCGCCCGGCATCGGCTCGCCGCATCACCTGGCAATGGAGCGGCTGGCGAAGGAGACGGGGGTGCGCCTCACCCACATCCCCTATCGCGGCGCGGCGCCGGCCCTGAACGACCTGCTGGCGGGCACGATCGGATCGATGATCCTCGACCTTCCCTCCGGCCTCGAGACCCTGCGCGCCCGCCGGGTGAAGCCGCTAGCCCTCTGCTCGGCGCAGCGCCATCCGGACCTCCCGGATGTGCCGACCATCGGCGAGGTGCTCGGCCTCTCCCGCTTCGAGGCCTATGCCTGGCAGGGGATGGTCGTGCCGGCCAACACGCCGGCGCCCATCGCCGGCCGGCTGACGACGGAGCTCGCCGCCGCGCTGCGCGAGGAGCCCGTCACCGCCCGGATGCGCGGCATCGGCCTCGAGCCGCTGAGCGGCGGGCCGGCGGAGTTCCGCCAGCTGATCGAGGCGGAGCGTGCCGTCTGGGTGCCGCTGATCAGGGAACTCGGCATCACCCTCGACTGAGGCGGAGACGGACATGACAGAAGCCTGCGACGTCCTGGTGATCGGCTCCGGCGCGGGCGGGCTCGCGGCGGCGACGGCCGCGGCGGCGCAGGGGCTCTCGGTGATCGTCGCCGAGAAGGAGCGGTATGTCGGCGGCACCACCGCCCTCTCCGGCGGATTCCTCTGGGTCCCGAACAACCCGGTCTCCCGCCGCGACGGGGTGGAGGACAGCATCGAGGCCGCCCGCACCTATCTGCGGCACGAGGCGGGCAACCACTTCAACGCGGATTGCGTCGATGCCTTCCTCGCCCATGGGCCGGAGGCGGTGGACTTTTTTGAGAGCCGCACCGCGCTGCGCTTCGATGCCGCCTCCGCCTTCTCCGACTACCACCCGACCGCGCCGGGCGGCGTCGCCGGCGGGCGCTCCATCGTCGCCGCGCCCTATGATGCCAAGGCGCTCGGCAAGGAGCTGGCACGGCTGCGGCCGCCCCTGCCGGAGCTGACCTTCGCCGGGCTGATGATCGGCTCCGGGCCGGAGCTGAAGCATTTCTTCAACGTCACCCGCTCGGCGCGCTCCGTGGCCTACGTGGCGAGGCGGATGACGGCGCATCTGCGGGATCTCGCCTTGCATGGCCGCGGCATGATGCTGACCAACGGCAATGCTCTTGCCGCGCGCCTGTTCCGCAGCGCCCTCGATCTCGGCGTCCGGGTCTGGACCGAGGCGGGGGCGGAGCGGCTGCTGGTGGAGAAGGGGCGCGTGGTCGGGGCGCGGCTGGCGACGGCCGATGGCCCGCGCGAGGTGCGCGCGGCGCGCGGGGTGGTGCTGGCGGCCGGCGGCTTCCCGCAGGACAGGGAGCGGCGCCGGGGCATCTTCCCGCATGACCCGGATGGCACGAGCCATCTCTCCCCGGCGCCGCCCGGCAATACCGGCGATGGGCTGCGCCTTGCCGAGGCGGTCGGCGCCGCGCTGGAGCTCGGCTATCCCAATGCGGCGGCCTGGGTGCCGGTCTCCCGCGTGCCGCGGAAGGGTGGCGGCTGGGGCGTCTTCCCGCATTTCATCGACCGGGCCAAGCCGGGGCTGATCGCCGTGCTGCCCGATGGGCGGCGCTTCGTGAACGAAGCGAATTCCTACCACGACTTCGTCCAGGCGCTCTTCGCCGCCAGCCCGGCGGGCGGGCCGGTGCGGGCCTTCCTGGTGGTGGACCATGCCTTTTTGCGCCGCTTCGGCCTCGGCTTCGTCAAGCCCTTCCCGGTGCCGGTCGGCGGCCAGGTCCGGTCCGGCTACCTGAGGCGCGGCGGCAGCCTGGCCGAGCTGGCCGCGGCGGCCGGCATCGACCCCGCGGGCCTCGAGGCGACCGTCGCCGCCTTCAACCGCGATGCGCGCGCCGGCACGGACACCGCCTTCGGCAAGGGCTCGACCGCCTACAACCGCTTCAACGGGGACCCGGCCTTCACGCCCAACCCCTGCCTCGCCCCGATCGAACAGGGCCCCTTCTACGCGGTGGAGGTGGGGGTGGGCGATCTAGGCACCTTCGCTGGGATGCGCGCCAACGGCCATGCCCAGGTTCTGGATGGCGAGGGGCGGCCGATCCTCGGCCTCTATGCCGCCGGCAACGACATGGCGAGCATCATGGGCGGCAACTACCCGGGCGGCGGGATCACCCTCGGGCCCGCGCTCACCTTCGGCTATATCGCAGCGCGCCACATGGCGGCGCAGCCGGCCGGGCCCAACGCTGACTAGCTGGAGGCGCCTGGCCCGAGTAATTCGCCCTGCCAGACAACGGGTTGAGGCGGGGGTCCGAGAGCAAGGCCGAGCGGAAACCGCCTTAGAGCATGATCGCTGAAGGCCGGAACGGCCCCAGGCGTGAATTATGCGACAAAACAATCAGGCAGAGCATGATCCGCGATTCCATGATCGTCGATCATGCTCTAATCCAGCGTGATCCCGCGGCTGCGGATCACCTCGCCCCATTTCGCGCTCTCCGCGGCGAGGTAGGGCGGGAACTGCTCGGGCGTCCCGAAGGTCGGGAAGATGGAGCCCTGGCGCAGCCGCTCCAGCACTTCCGGGTTCTTCATCGTCGCGGCGAGGCCGGCCGAGAGCTGGCGGATGACCGGCTCCGGCGTGCCGGCGGGGGCAAGCAGGGCGAAGTCGCTGGTCGCCTCGAAGCCGGGGAAGCCGCTCTCGGCGATGGTCGGCACATCCGGCGCCAGCGGGTTGCGCTCCCCCGTGCTGACGCCGATGGCGGTGATCTGCCCAGCTGCCATCAGCGGCAGGGCGGTGACGGCATCGACGAAGGCCATCTCCACCTCGCCCTGGACCAGCGCCTGCACCGCCGGCGCACCGCCGCGATAGGTGACGTTCTGCACCGCGATCCCAGCGGAGCGGAGGAAGAGCTCCGTCGCCAGATGGGCGGAGGAGCCGGCGCCGGAGGAGGCGTAGCTCAGCTTGCCCGGCATCGACCTCGCCCGGGCGACGAAGGCGGCGATGGAAGGCGTGCCGAGCTTCGGCATCACGCAGAGGAAGATGGGCGAGATGGCGATGCGCCCGATGGGGGCGAAGGCGCGGTCGTCATCATAGCCGCGCTGCGGGAAGAGGTGGCGCGACATGGCATAGGTGGAGTTCACCCCGAGCAGCAGCGTGTAGCCATCCGGCCGTGCGCGGGCGACGCTTGCATGGCCGATGGTGCCGGAGGCGCCGGGGCGGTTGTCCACCACGACATTGCCATTGAGTTCCCTCGAGAGCTGCTGCGCCACCACGCGGCCGACGAAATCCGTGGAGCCACCCGGGGCCCAGGAGACGACGATGGTCACGGGGCGGCCCGGCACGGGCCAGGCCTCGCCCTGCGCCCGGGCCGGGCGGGCGCCGAGCAGGGCGAGGCCGGCAAGCATGGCGCGTCTCTGCATGGGCTTCCCCGCCTCCGATCCTTCTGGCTTGATCTGTGCCTACTGGCGCGTACAGAGACGGACAAGCGGGAAAGCGCGGGGATCATGCCATGACCGGACGGTGGGACAGCAGGCCCGCCTATCTCGCCGGGCTGATTGGCAGCGGCATCGGCGCCTCCCTCACGCCCGCGATGCATGAGCGCGAGGGGGCCGCGCAGGGGCTGCGGGCGATCTACCGGCGGCTCGACCTCGCCGAACTCGGGCTGGATGCGGGGGCGCTTGACGAGCTTCTGGTCGCGGCCCAGCGCCTGGGCTTCGCCGGGATGAACGTCACCCATCCCTGCAAGCAGGCGGTGATCCCGCTGCTCGACGAGCTGTCGGAGGATGCGCGGGCGCTCGGCGCGGTGAACACGGTGGTGCTGCGGGAGGGCCGGCGCGTCGGGCACAATACCGACTGGTCCGGCTTCGCCGAGGGCTTCCGCCGCGGCCTGCCGGATGCGGTGCGGCGTCGGGTGGTGCAGCTCGGCGCCGGCGGGGCCGGGGCGGCGGTGGCGCATGCGCTGCTGGTGCTCGGCGTGGAGCGGCTTTCCGTCTTCGATACCGATGCAGACCGCGCGGCGGAGCTGGCCGCGTCGCTCTCGGCGCGGTTCGGTGCCGGGCGGGCGCTGGCGGGCGAGAACCTGGCCGCGGCGATGGCGGCGGCGGATGGGCTGGTGAACTGCACCCCGGTCGGCATGGCGGCCTATCCCGGCCTGCCGCTGCCGGCGGGGCTGCTGCGGCCGGCGCTCTGGGTCGCGGAGATCATCTACTTCCCGCTCGAGACGGCGCTATTGCGCCAGGCGCGGGCGCTCGGCTGCCGGACGCTGGACGGCGGCGGGATGGCGGTCTTCCAGGCGGTCGGCGCCTTCCGCCTCTTCACCGGCATCGAGCCCGAAGCCGGGCGGATGCTGCGCCACTTCGCCGAATTGGCCGGCGACAGGTAGCGCAGCACCATCTCCACCGCCATGCGGCGATGGGCGGCCGCCACCTCCGCCTCGCGCAGGTCGCGCCCGAAGATGGCGCCGAAGGTGTGGCGGTCGGAGACGCGGTGGAAGCAGAAGCCGCTGATCAGCATGTGCAGGTCCAGCGGGTCGATGCCCGGGCGGAAGGCGCCCTCCCGCTCGCCTCGCGCCAGGACGGCGCTCAGCGTGCCGATCACCGCCGCGTCGCGCCCGTGGATGGTGGGCGATGCGGCGACATTCTCCGCCTCGAGGATGTTCTCGACGCTGACCAGGCGGATGAATTCGGGGTGGGCGGCGTGGTGGTCAAAGGTGGCCTCCACCAGGCGGCGCATCGCCTCCGCCGGCGGCAGGACGTCCGGCGCAAGGGCGCGCTCGGCATCGCGCATGCCGCCATAGATCTCCTCGAGCGCGGCAACGAGGCCGCTCCTTGCTCTGGAAGTCGTAGTAGATCATCCGCTTGGTGGTGCTGGTGCGGGCGGCGATGTATCCACGCGGGCGGCGAAGCCCTTTTCGGCGAACTCGGCGATGGCGGCGTCGAGGATGGCGCGGCGGGTATGCTCTGGGTCGCGGCTGCGGCGCGGGGCCTGATCGTCCGGCATGGTTTGTACTCGCTGGTCCGTACAGGCCCGGCATGGGGCGCGGCCGGAGCGCCAGAGGAGGAGATGCGCATGACCGATACGAATCCCTACCCGGCCGATCTCTTCGCCGGGGAAGTCGCGCTGGTGACCGGGGCGGGGTCCGGCATCGGGCGGGGCATCGCGGAATGGCTCGGGCGATGCGGGGCGATGGTGCTGGCCAGCGACCTCCACCCGGAGCGTGGCGAGGCGGTGGTCGCGGCGCTGCGCTCGGCGGGGGCTTCGGCCGAGTTCCTGCAGGCTGACCTCTCGGGCGTCGAGGGCCATGCCGCCCTGGCGGAGGCCGCCGCGGCACATGGGCCGCTGGCGATGCTGGTGCACAGCGCCTCGCCGCCGCGGCCCGAGCGGCAGACGGTCGGCGCCGTCACGCCCGAGGAGTGGGATGCAATGGCGAATACCAACCTCCGCTCCGGCTTCTTCCTCGCCCGCGCGGTCGGGCAGCGGATGGTGCAGGCGGGGCTGCGCGGGCGGATGGTCTTCATCACGTCGCTGCATGCCGGGACGCCGCGGAACCTGCCCCACTACAGCGCCGCCAAGGCCGGGCAGGTGATGCTGGTGCGGGAGCTGGCGCGGTATTTCGGCCCGGCCGGCATCCGGGTGAATGGGGTGGCGCCGGGGGCGATCCCGGGCGGCGGCTTCCAGGGCGATTTCACGGCGCTGGCGCGGAAGGTGCCGATGGGCCGGGTCGGCAGCGCGGAGGACATCGCCCGCGCCGTGGTACCGCTGCTCTCAGACCGCTGCATGCCCTATGTCACGGGCGCCGTGCTGCCCGTCGACGGCGGCCTGGCGCTGGGCAATTGGATCGACCCCGCCTCCGCCCTGGAGGAGTAGCGAACCCGGACCGGTCCAGGCCGGGTTCCGCCCTGGTGGATGGGGTCTGGGGAAGGCAAGGCCTTCCCCAGGATCAGTCGGTCGGCTGCCTGCCCCGCCCCTTCTTGATATCCGCCCGCTTCGCCTTCCCCTCCAGCCGCCGCTTCTTCGACGCGAGGGTCGGCCGCGTCGGCCGGCGCGGCGGCGGGGGTGGCACCGCCGCCTCGCGGATCAGCTCGAGCAGCCGCTCGAGCGCATCCTCCCGGTTCCGCTCCCGCGTGCGGAAGCGCTGCGCGGTGATGATGACGACGCCGTCCTGCGTCAGCCGGTGGCCGGCCAGCCGCTCCAGCCGCGCCCGCACCGGGTCGGGCAGGTTGGGCGAGAGGCGGGCGTTGAAGCGGAGCTGCACTGCCGTCTCCACCTTGTTCACATTCTGCCCGCCGGGGCCGGAGGCGCGGATGAAGTCCTCGGTCAGCTCATCCTCGGCGATGGCGATGCGGCGGGTGACCTGGATCACGGCAGCAGCGTCCCGCCTGGCTGCTCGTCCTTCAGCGCGACGCCGGTGGCGCCGAGCCGCAGCGCCGCGCCGGCGAGCCAGAGCAGCTTCTCCGCCGCCGCCGCGGGCGTCATCCCGCCGGGGCGGATGTTGGAGATGCAATTGCGCTCGGCATCGGTCCGCCCGCGGCGGGGGCCGAGGGTGAGGTAGAGGCCGAGGCTGTCGGTGGCGGAGAGGCCCGGTCGCTCGCCGATCAGCACGGCGACCATCGCGGCGCCCATGGCCTCGCCAATCTCGTCGCCGAGGGCGACGCGAGCCTGGCTGGCGAGGACGACCGGCGCGACGGCGAGGCCCGCGCGGCGCAGCATCGGCAGCGCGGCGGCGATGAGCGCCGGGGCCTGCCGCTGCACGCCGATCGCGCAAAGCCCATCCGCCACGACGAAGAGGAAGGCGCCCGGCGCCTGCGGCAGGCGGGCCCGGTCGGCCTCGCGCAGGCGGCGGCCGAGATCGGGGCGGAGGAGGTAGCTCCGCCGGTCCGCGGCTTGGCTGGCGACGCGGATGGCAGGCAGGCCGAGCGCCGCCTCCAGCGCATCGAGGTCGAGCGCGGAATGCACCGCGTCCCGGGCCCGGGCATGCGCCTCCTGGAAGTCGAGGTGCGCGGCCGTCGGCAGGCCATGCCCTGCCCGGCCGAGCGCCACGCGGGCCGAGGTGAAGCGGCGCAACTCCACCCAAGGGGTTTCCGCCTGCTCGCCTGCCGCGATGGCCTGGAGGTGCGGATCGGCCGGACCAGCTTGCGCCGTCACGACAGGCCGATCAGCGCCGGCGGCAGCGGCAGCCGCCCTGCCCCGCTCGCCGCCTCGATTCCCATGCGCTCCATCCAGGCCTCGAATTCCGGCGCCGGCTTCCGGCCGAGCGCCGCCCGCAGGTAGAGCCCGTCATGGAAGGAGGTCGACTGGTAGGCCAGCATCACGTCATCCGCCCCTGGCACGCCCATCACATAGGTAACGCCGGCGACGCCGAGCAGGGTCAGCAGCGCATCCATGTCGTCCTGGTCGGCCTCTGCATGGTTGGTGTAGCAGACATCCACCCCCATCGGCAGGCCGAGCAGCTTGCCGCAGAAGTGGTCCTCAAGCCCGGCGCGGGTGATCTGCTTGCCGTCGAAGAGGTATTCCGGGCCGATGAAGCCCACGACGGAGTTGACCAGCAGCGGCGAGAACTCGCGCGCCACCGCATAGGCCCGCGCCTCGATGGTCTGCTGGTCGCAGCCATGATGCGCCTCGGCCGAGAGGGCGCTGCCCTGGCCGGTTTCGAAATACATGCAATCCGTCCCGACCGTGCCACGGCCCAGGGCAAGCGCCGCCTCATGCGCCTCCCGCAGCAGGGCGAGGGAGACGCCGAAGCTGCGGTTCACCCCCTCCGTCCCGCCGACCGACTGGAAGACGAGGTCGACCGGCGCCCCGCGCTCCATCGCCAGCAGGCTGGTCGTGACATGGGCGAGGACGCAGCTCTGGGTCGGGATGCCGTAGCGGTCGCGGACGGCATCCAGCAGCTCGAGCAGTCGGAGCGTGGTCTCGAGATTGTCGGTCGCCGGGTTGACGCCGATCACCGCATCGCCGGCGCCGAGCAGCAGCCCGTCGAGGATGGCCGCCGCCACGCCGCGCGGGTCGTCCACCGGGTCATTCGGCTGCAGGCGGAGGGAGAGCCGCCCCGGCAGGCCGAGCGTGTTGCGGAAGCGCGTCACCACCCGGCACTTGGCCGCCACCGCCACCAGGTCCTGCAGCCGCATGATCTTGGAGACGCCGGCCGCCATCTCCGGCGTCAGGCCCGGGCGGAGGGCGGCCAGCGCCTCCGGCTCGGCAGCCAGCAGCCAGTCGCGGAAGCCGCCCACGGTGAGGTGCGCGATGGGGGCGAAGGCCGCCGGCTCGTGCCGGTCGAGGATCAGCCGCGTCACCTCGTCCGCCTCGTAGGGGATCACGGCTTCGTCGAGGAAATGCCGCAGCGGCAGGTCGGCCAGCGCCCGCTGCGCCGCCACCCGCTCCTGCGCCGTCTCCGCCGCCACCCCGGCCAGGACGTCGCCCGAGCGCAGCGGCGTCGCCCGCGCCAGCAGGGTCCTGAGGTCCGGGAAGAGGTAGCGTGTGCCACCCACGGCATGCGCGAAGCCCATGCCCCCCGTTTAGCAAGCCCGGGGCCGGTCTTGCCAGCACGGCCCGGCGGCGGGAGGATGCATCCAACACCCAGGGGGAAACGCATGCCGGACGCCGCGGAGGACTGGCCCGACCAGATCTATGGCCTGTTGAAGGAGCATGACATCCGCCAGGTGGCGCTGGTGCCGGATGCCGGGCATTCCCGCCTCATCAAGCGCTGCCTCGCCGACAACGACATGCGCGTGGTCACGCTGACGACCGAGGAGGAAGGCATCGGCATGCTCTTCGGCGCCTGGCTGGGCGGCGAGAAGGGCGTGCTGCTGATGCAGAGCTCGGGTGTCGGCAACTGCATCAACATGCTGTCGGTGCCGATCGCCCATCGCACGCCCTGTCCGATGATCGTGACGATGCGGGGCGACTACGGCGAGTTCAACCCCTTCCAGGTGCCGATGGGCAATGCCACGCAGCAGGTGCTGGAAGCCATGGGCACGCTGGTGAAGCGCGCCGACACGCCGGAGGACGTGGCGCCCACCGTCAACGCCACGCTCCGGATGGCCTTCAACACCTATCGCCCGACCGCGACCCTGATCGGCCAGCGGATCATCGGCGCCAAGACCTTCGGGAAGTGACCGCCATGCGCACCGGACCCACGGGCAAGCTCCTTCGCCGCGACGTGGTCGCGGAACTGCTGCGGGATCGCGGCGGGCTGCTGGCCATCGGCGGCCTCGGCGCCCCGGCCTGGGACATCACCGCCGCCGGCGACGTGCCGGAGAACCTGCCGCTCTGGGGCGGCATGGGCGCGGCGGCGATGATGGGCCTCGGCCTGGCGCTGGCCCAGCCCTCCCGCCCCGTCGCCGTCATCACCGGCGATGGCGAGATGCTGATGGGCATCGGCAGCCTCGCCACCATCGGCGTGCAGCGGCCGCGCAACCTCGCCATCATCGTGCTCGACAACGAGCATTACGGCGAGACGGGCATGCAGGAGACGGCGACGCGCCATGGCGTCGACCTCGCCGCCATGGCGCGCGGCGCCGGCATCGGCGATTGCCGCCTGGTCCGGACCGCGGGGGAGGTGACGGCGCTGCGCGAGGCGATGCATGCCGGCGCCGGACCGCTCTTCGCCCAGGTGAAGATCGACGAGGCGCCGGTGCCGCTGGTCCTGCCGCCGCGCGAGGCCTCCATCCTCCAGGCGCGGATGCGCGAGGCCGTGCTCGGCCCCGCCGCTCACCTCCAGTAAGGCCGCCCCGATGCCGCATGTCGTCTGCCTCCGCCCGGTCCATCCGGAAGCCCTCGCCCTGCTTCGCGCCCGGGAGGGCGTGACGGTCGAGGTGCTCGACCCGGTGAATGACGAGACCATCGCCGCCTCCATCCCGAAGGCGGAGGCGGTGATCGTCCGCGCCACGCCGATCAACCGCGCCTTCCTCGCCCATGCGACGAACCTCCGCATCGTCGCCCGCCACGGCGTCGGCTACGACGCGGTAGACGTGCCGGCGCTGACCGAGCGAGGCATCCCGCTCACCGTGACTCCGGACGCGAATGCGCAGAGCGTCGCCGAGCATGCGATGATGCTGCTGCTCAACATCGCCCGGCAGACCCGCTTCTACGACGCGGCGACGCGCGAGCTGCGCTGGAGCAACCCGCCGGTGCCGGCGACCTTCGACCTCGCCGGACGCACCATCCTGGTGATGGGCTTCGGCCGCATCGGCGGGCGCGTGGCGCGGCTGGCGGCGGCCTTCGGGATGACCGTCCTGGTGCGGGACCCCTTCATCCCGCAGAACACCATCAAGGGCGCGGGCTTCCGGCCGGTGAAGGACCTGGCGGCGGGGCTCGCCGAGGCGGATGTCGTCACCATCCACCTGCCGAGCAACGAGAAGACCCGCGGCACCGTCAACGGCGAGTTCTTCGCCAGCATGAAGCAGGGCGCGGTGCTGGTGAACACGGCGCGCGGCACCCTGGTGGACGAGGCAGCGCTGGCCGGTGCCTTGACCAGCGGCCATTTGGCCGCCGCCGGTCTCGACGTCTTCTGGGAGGAGCCGGCGCGCGCCGACAACCCGCTGCTCACGCTGCCGAATGTGGTGCTCACGCCGCATTCGGCGGCGGCGACGGAGCAGGGGTTGCGCCGCATGGCCCTCTCCTGCGCCGAGAGCATCCTGCAATGCTTCGACGGCAAGCTGGACCCGGATGTCGTCATCAACCAGGAGGTGCTGCGCGGCAACGCGTAGCAGCGGCTGCGCATGGAGAATCCGCTGCTGGTCCTCGCCGCTCACGCTGTCTCCTGGCGTAACCGGCCGCTGCCGCCCGAGGTCGCGCATCATGCGAGGCGGGCGCTGGTCGACTGGTTCGCAGCCCTCCTGCCCGGCTGCTCCCGCCCGCCTGCCACGTTGCTCGCTGCGGCGCTGGCAGCGGAGCGCGGGCCCGGGCGCTCGATCTGCTATGTCGACGGCAAGGCAGGGCCGCTCCGCCATGCCGCGCTGCTGAACGCGACGGCGAGCCACACGGTCGAGTTCGACGACATCTTCCGCGATGCCGGCTATCACCCGGCCTGCCCGACCATCCCCCCAGCGCTTGCCGCCATGCAGCAGCAGGGCGACGGGATGGAGATGCTGCTCCGCGCCATCACCGCGGGCTACGAGGTGTCCTGCCGCATCGGCATGGCGGTGCAACCGAGCCATTACCGGTACTGGCACACCACCGGCACCGTCGGCACCTTCGGCGCCGCGGCGGCAACCGCGCTGGTGCTCGGCTGCGACGCGCAGCGGATGGCCCATGCCATCGCCACGGCGGCCACCTTCGCCGGCGGGCTGCAACAGGCCTTCCTCTCCGATGGGATGTCGAAGCCGTTGCATCCCGGCCATGCCGCCGATGCGGGGGCGCTGGCCGCCATCGGCGCCGCGGCGGGGGTGACCGGCGCGCTCGACGTGCTGCACGGGCCGAAGGGCTTCGCTGCCGCGACCAGCGACGATACCGGCAAGTGGGAGGCGGCCTTCGCCGATCTCGGCCAGCGCATCTGCATCACCGAGATGACCTTCAAGAACCATGGCTGCTGCGGCCATATCTTCGCCGCGCTGGATGCGGTGGATGACCTCCGCCGCGAGCACGGCTTCGCGGCCGACGACGTCGCCGCCATCCATGTCGGCGGCTATGGCCCGACCAAGACCGTCTGCGACCGGCCGGAGGCGCGGACAGAGCAGGAATGCCGCTTCTCCACCCAGTACTGCATGGGCGCGCTGCTGGTGCTCGGCGGCGTCCGCCTCGCCGCCTTCGCGCCGGAGAACCTGGCCAACCCCGCCATCCGCGCCATCATGCCGCGGGTGACGGTCGAGCTGGACCCGGAGCTGGCCGATGCCTACCCCGCCCGACGGGCCGCCAGGGTGCGGCTGAGCCTGCAAAACGGGCGGGTGCTGGAGCGCTTCCAGCCGACCCGCAAGGGCGACCCGGACGCCCCGCTCTCCGATGCCGATCTCTCGGCCAAGTTCGAGGAACTGGTGGCGCCCGTCCTCGGCGCCGGCCCGGCCTCCGCCCTGCTGGAGGCGCTCTGGCACGGCGATGCCGTGCCGGGCGCGCTCCCTACCTGAACAGCGCCGGCAGCCAGAGGCTCAGCGCCGGCACATAGGTCACCAGCAGCAGCACCACGACCATCGCCGTGTAGAAGGGGGCCGAGGTCTTCGTCGCCTCCCACATCGAGACCTTGCCGACCGCGCAGGCGACGAAGAGCACGGGCCCGACCGGTGGCGTGATGGTGCCGATGCCGAGATTGACGATCAGCACGATGCCGAACTGCACCGGGTCCATGCCGATCGCCTTCACCACCGGTAGGAAGATCGGCGTGCCGATCATGATGAGCGGCGCCATGTCCATGAAGGTGCCGAGCAGGAGCAGCACGATGTTGATGATCAGCAGCGTCATCAGCGGGTCGTCGGTGATGCCCTTCATCAGCGCCACCGTCTGCGCCGGCACCTGCAGCAGCGCCATCAGCCAGCCGAAGGCGGAGGCCGTGCCGATGATGAGCATCACCATGCCCGTCGTCCGCACCGCCCCGCCGACGGCCTGGACGAAGCCCCCCCAGCTCAGGCTGCGATAGACCAGCAGCACCACCAGCAGCGCATAGATCACCGCGACGCAGGCGCTCTCCGTCGCGGTGAAGACGCCGCTGCGGACGCCAGCGAAGATGATGACGATGAGCATCAGCCCAGGGATGGCGTTGAAGGTCAGCCGCGCCAGCATCACCCAGCCCGGGAAGGTCTCCCGCGGGTAGCCGCGCTTCACCGCCACGAGCCATGCGACGACCATGAGCGAGAGCATCATCACGAGGCCGGGCACGATGCCGGCGGTGAAGAGATCCGCCACGCTGATCGCCCCGCCGGCCGCGATGACATAGAGGATCATGTTGTGGCTGGGCGGGATCAGCAGGTCGATCAGCGCGGCATTGGCGGTGATGTTGACGGCATAGTCAGGCGCATAGCCCCGCGCCTTCATCTGCGGGATCATCACCCCGCCGACCGCGCTGGCATCGGCGACCGCCGAGCCGGAGACGCCGCCGAACAAGGTCGCGGCCACGATGTTCACCTGCCCGAGCCCGCCGCGCAGATGCCCGACCATGGCGGCCGCCAGCGCTACCAGCCGGTCGGCGATCTGGCCACGCATCATCAGGTCGCCGGCGAAGATGAAGAAGGGGATCGCCAGCATGGAGAAGACGTTCATGCCGGAGGCGAGCTGCTGGAACACCACAATGGGCGGCAGGTCCATGTAGAGAACGGTGGCGAAGGCCGCGGCGCCGAGACAGAAGGCGACCGGCACGCCGATCAGCAGCAGCAGGGTGAAGCTGCCGAGCAGCAGGGTGAGTTCCACGGCGCTTGCCCCTAGCTGTCGGTCAGCACGGTATCGGCGGGCAGCCCGACCGGCGCCTGGCCCGTCGCCAGCCGCGCCACCAGCCGTTCCAGCCCGAACAGCGCCATTAGCGCGCCGCCGATGGTGATCGGCAGGTATTCCACCGTGCCCGGCAGGCCGAGCGTCGGCAGCGTCGCATCCCAGACGGTGAGCGCGAGGTCGCTGCCATACCAGGCCATGGCGGCGCCGAAGGCGGTGATCGTCAGGTCCGAGATGACGTGGAAGGCGAGCGCGAGACCCGGCGGCAGCGTGTCGCGCAGCGTATCGAACCCCATGTGGAAGCCCTCGCGCACGCCCGCCGCCGCGGCGCCGAGGATGACCCAGGCCATCAGCAGCAGCGCCGAGGCCTCGGCCCAGGCCGGCGTGTCGTTGAGGACGAAGCGGCCGAAGACGCCCCAGGCGACGATCGCCGTCATCGCCACCATGGCGAGCCCGGCGATGAGGATGGCCGCTCGCGCCAGGAGCTCCAAGGCGGAGGCGAGGCCGCGATGCAGCGTCTGCATCTCCCTCACGCCGCTCGGATGCGGTCGACGAGGGCCTTCAGCTTGGCGTCGCGCACGAACTGGTCGTAGACGGGCTGGATGAGCTTGGCGAAGGCGGGCTTGTCGGCCTGCACCACCGTCGCGCCGCCGGCCTCGACCTGCTTGCGGGACTCCTCCTCCATCTTCACCCAGAGCGCGCGCATATGCGGCACGCTCTCCTTCGCCGCCTGCCGGATCACCTCCTGGTCGGGCCTGGCGATGCGGTCGAAGCTGCGCTTGCTCATCGCCACGATCTCCGGCGTGAGGCTGTGCTCGGTGAGCGCATACTGCTTCGCCACCTCGAAATGCCGCGCGGTGAGGTAGGAGGGGAAGTTGTTCTCGGCGCCGTCGACGACGCCGGTCTGCATGGCGGAATAGACCTCGCCATAGGGCAGCGGCGTGGCGTTGGCGCCGAAGGCCCGCATCATCGCCACCCACATATCGGATTGCTGGACGCGGATCTTGAGGCCCTTCATCTCCTCCGGATTCCGCGCCGGCCGGCCGCGGGTGTAGAAGCTGCGCGCTCCTGCATCGTAGTAGGCCAGGGTGACCAGACCATGCGGCAAGGTCGCCTTGCCGATATCCTCGCCGATCGGCCCGTCCATCACCTGCTGCATATGCGCGGTGTCGCGGAACAGGAAGGGCAGGCCCGCCACCAGCGTCTCGGGTACCAGGTTGTTCAGCGGCGCGGTGTTGACGCGGGTGATGTCGATGACGCCGAAGCGGGTCTGCTCCAGCGTGTCCTTCTCGTCGCCGAGTTGGCGTGAATGGAACATCTGGATCCGGATGCGCCCGCCGGTCCGTTCCTCGATCAGCTTGCCCATGTGCTTCACGCCCTCGATGGTCGGGTAACCATCGGGATGGACATCGGCGGCACGGAGGGTGACGCCCTGGGCGCTGGCACGGCCGCCGATCCAGGGGGCGACGAGGGCAGCGCCGAGCATGAGCCGACGGCGGATGGTGACGCTCTCCATGGATCCTTCCTCCAGCGGGGCGATCTTCGCCGCCCGGTCAACTGCAATAGCAGATAGCAGTCTGCGCTCCGCCGGTGCGGGAAGTCAACGGCCCTGGCGGGCCGGCGCCAGCACGCCGTTGGTGGTCAGCGACCGGAGGACGTGATGGCGCATCCGCGCCTCGGCCAGGGCCGGGTCCCGGGCGCGCAGGGCGGCCAGGATGCCGGCATGCTCGCGCAGCGCCTTCGGCATGTCCTTCGGCGTGCTGCCGAGGGCGCGAAGCCGGCCGAGGTCGTCATAGGCCCGCAGCGCCTCGAGCGACTTCACCAGGAAGAGGTTGCCGGTCGCACCCTGCAGGATGGCGTGGAAGCGCTCGTTCAGCTCGGCCAGCGCCTCGGCATCGGCGGCCGCCGTCGCGCTGCGCATCCTGCGCACGATCCTGGCGAGCTCCGCTAGGTCCTCGCCCGACATTCGCTCGGCCGCCAGCGCCGCCGCCACTCCCTCGAGCGCGGCGCGGATGCGGCCGAGCTCGGCCAGCCGCTCCGGCCCGATCTCGGCCACCACCGTGCCGCGCCGCGGCAGGGTGACGACCATGCCGTCCTGCTCCAGCCGCCTGAGCGCCTCCCGCACCGGCTGGGCGGAGATGCCAAGGGCATGGGCCATGCTGCGCTCGGAGATGCGGCTGCCCGGCCGCAGCGTGCCCTGGACGATGCCGTCGCGCAGGCGGCGGTAGGCGCGCTCCCCGAGCGAGAGCGTCTCCTCCTCGGCAAGCGGGGCGACCGGGATGGGGCTGGCGGACATGGACAACTGCTATAGCAGCTGGCAGGGTGCGTCGGAAGTCATTACTGCCGAGGAAACGTCATGCCCCGCAAGAGGCCCGAGGAGTTGCGCAGCCACCGCTGGTTCGGGGTGGACGACCTCCGCGCCTTCGGCCACCGCTCCCGCCTGCTGCAGACCGGGCTTGCGGAGGGGGATTTCCGCGGCAAGCCGGTGATCGGCATCATCAACACCTGGTCCGACCTCAGCGTCTGCCACGCCCATTTCCGCACGCGGGCGGAGGAGGTGAAGCGCGGCGTGTGGCAGGCCGGCGGCTTCCCGGTGGAGCTGCCGGCGCATCCGGTGACGGAACAATACCAGAAGCCGACGAGCATGCTGTATCGCAACTTCCTGGCGATGGAGACGGAGGAGCTGGCGCGCAGCCATCCCTGCGACGGGCTAGTGCTGATGGGCGGCTGCGACAAGACGCCGCCCGCCCTCGTCATGGGCGCGCTCTCCGCAGGCCTGCCCTGCATCTTCGTCCCCGCCGGGCCGATGCTGTCGGGCAACTGGCAGGGCAAGAAGCTCGGCAGCGGCAGCGATGTGTGGAAGTACAATGCCGAGCTCCGCGCGGGGAACATTACCCAGGCGCAGTGGAAGGACATGGAGAGCGGCATCGCCCGCAGCTTCGGCACCTGCATGACCGCGGGCACGGCGGCGACGATGATGCTGGCGGTGGAGGCGATGGGCCTCGCGCTCCCCGGCGCCTCCTCCATCCCCGCGGCCGATTCCGCCCATCCGCGCATGGCGACGGCGGCTGGGCGCCGGATCGTCGAGATGGTCTGGGAGGATGCGACGCCCTCCAGCCTCCTCACCCAGGCGAGCATCGACAATGCGGTGACGGCGACGATGGGCTTCGGCGGCTCGACCAATGCCATCCCGCACCTCATCGCCATGGCGCGGCGCGGCGGCTTCCAGCTCGACCTCGACCGGTTCGACGCCATAAGCCGGCGCACGCCGCTCATCGCCAACCTCCGGCCGAATGGCGACACCTGGCTGATGGAGGACTTCCACTATGCCGGTGGGGCGCGGGCCTTCCTGGCCCGGCTCGCGCCCTGGCTCGACCTCTCGGCGCGGACAGTCACCGGCGCGACGCTCGGCGAGAACCTCGAGGGCGCCGAGTGCTACAACGAGGACATCATCCGCCCCGTCGACCGGCCGCTGCAGCCGGAAGGGGGCGTGGCCATCCTGCGCGGGTCGCTCGCCCCGCGCGGCGCCGTCATCAAGACCAGCGCGGCCGATCCCCGGCTGCTGAGCCATACCGGCCCGGCCGTGGTCTTCGAGGACTACAACGACATGAACGCCCGGATCGACGACCCGGCGCTCGAGGTCACGCCGGACAGCGTGCTGGTGCTGCGCCAGGCCGGCCCCCAGGGCGGTCCCGGCATGCCGGAATGGGGGATGATGCCGATCCCCCGAAAGCTGCTGCAACAGGGGGTGCGGGACATGGTCCGCCTTTCCGATGCCCGCATGTCCGGCACCAGCTACGGCACCTGCATCCTGCATGTCGCGCCCGAATCCCATGTCGGCGGGCCGCTGGCGCTGGTGCGCAGCGGCGACCTCATCCGCCTCGACGTGCCGGGCCGCAGCCTCGACCTGCTGGTGGAGCCGGCGGAGCTGGAGCGGCGCCGCGCCGCCTGGACGCCGCCGCCCCGCCGCTACACCCGCGGCTGGACCTCGCTCTACCTGGATCATGTCGGCCAGGCGGATGAAGGCTGCGACTTCGACTTCCTCAGCCATGGGGCGCCGACGCCGGAGCCGGAAATTCACTGAAGCGTGTATCGATGTTTTAACGAGTGGTCGGTAGGCTCTCGTGAGCAAAAGGCGATGCCCGTGGCCGACGACGAGAACGAAACCGAAACCGAGTTCCACCTGCTGGAGGGCTGGATGCTGGGCGTCCTGCTCTTCCCCCTGGCGATGGAAGAGGTCGAACGGATCCCGGCCGCCAACGACCGGGACTGAGCCATAGCGGGCTTGCCGCGGCCGGCGATCCTGGCCAGCATCCCGCCTATGCAGCACATCGCCGATGCCGCGGCCGCCCTCGCCAGCGGCCGCATCTCCGCCGAGGCCCTCGTCGAGGCCGCGCTCGACCGCATCGCCGCCCCCGAGGGCGAGGGCCGCCGGACCTTCACCGCCGTCCATGCCAAGGCCGCCCGCGCCGAGGCCCGCGCCATCGACGCGCTGCGCCATGCCGGCCGCACGCCGAGCCCCTGGGCCGGCATCCCCGTCACGGTGAAGGACCTCTTCGACGAGCGCGGCCACCCGACCCCGGCCGGCTCCGTCGTGTTGAAAGACGCGCCCGCCGCACGGCTGGACGCCCCGGTCGTGGCGCGGCTGAGGCGGATGGGCTTCGTCGTCATCGGTCGGACGAACATGGTGGAATTCGCCTTCTCCGGCCTCGGCGTGAATCCACATCACGGCACGCCGCGCTCGCCCTGGGACCGGGCGAGGGGGCGGCTGCCCGGCGGCTCCTCCTCCGGCGCGGCGGTGGCGGCGGCGGACCATATGGGCTTCGGCGGGCTGGGGACGGATACGGGCGGCTCCTGCCGCGTGCCGGCGGCGCTCTGCGGCGTGGTCGGCTACAAGCCGACGGCGCGGCGGGTGCCGCTCGCCGGCGTGCTGCCGCTGGCGCCTTCGCTCGACTCGGTCGGGCCCCTGGCGCGGGGCGTCGCCTGCTGCCACCTGCTCGATGCCGTCATCGCCGGCGGGGAGAACCCGCAGCCGCTCCATGCGCGGCCGCTCGCCGGCCTCCGCCTCGGCCTGCCGCGCGGGACCTTCCTCACCGACGACATCGACACCGTGGTGGGCAACGCCTTCCAGCGCGCCCTCTCCCGCCTCTCCGCGGCCGGCGTCCGGATCGAGATGGTCGACATCCCGGAACTCGCCGAGCTGCCGGCGGTGAATGCGACGGGCGGCTTCGCGGCCTCCGAGGCCTGGGCCTGGCACCGCGCCCTCATCGCCGAGAAGGCCAGCCAGTACGACCCACGCATCCTCGCTCGCATCCGCCGTGGCGAGCGGATGGGCGCCGCCGACTACATCGACCTGGTCGCCGCCCGCGCCCGCCTCTCGGCCGCCATCGCCCGCCGCACCGCGGAGTTCGACGCGCTGGTGACGCCCACCTGCCCCATCATCCCCCCGGCGCTGGCCGAGGTGGAGCAGGAGGCGGGGTACAACCGCATCAACCTGCTGCTGCTGCGGAACACGGCGGTCGGCAATTTCCTCGACCGCTGCAGCATCAGCCTGCCGATTCACCGCCCCGGCGAGGCGCCGGTCGGGCTGATGCTGACCGGCGAGACCATGGCAGATGCGGCCCTGTTCCGCACCGCGGCGGCCGTGGAGGCAGCGCTTACCGAAACGCCCGCATGATCCGCGCCCAATCCTCGATCGCGGCCTCCTGCCCGGGGACGATCTGGACGGTGAACTCGGTGTAGCCGGCATCCCTGAGGTCGCCGACGCGGCGCTTCAGCACCGGCTCGGTCGCGGTGAAGCTGCTGATGCGGATCATCTCCGCGGTGACGAAGGGCCGCTCCTCGGGCTTCACCATCATCAGGTGGCCGCGATGGTTCTGCAGCCAGGGCGCGTCCTTCGGCTCGAAACTCCGGGCGAGCGCCACATAGCCCTCGACGGCGGCCCGGCAGCTCTCCGGCACCGGGGAGATGTTCGGCAGGCCGGAGAGCACCTCATCCGCCGCCCGATGCAGGAGGACGGCGGCGCGTGGCCCGGCCTGGGCCATGGCGCGGTCGCTGTCGGCCGGCTCGCCCTCCGCGAGAACGCAGCCGAGGACGAAGGCCGTCGCCTGCAACGCGTCCTGCGCCTGTCCCGCCGCCGTCCACGCTTGCTGCATCTCGCCCAGCATGGCGACGGCGGCGGGCACGTCGGAGAAGAAGTTGATCCACCCTGCCCCGAGCCGCGCCGTCAGCGCCCGGGCGCGCGGCCCGGCGGCGGCCAGGTGCAGGCGCATCGGCGTCCGGGTGTCGATCAGGCCGAGATCAGGGTTGAGCAGGCGGATCTTCCGCCGCTGCCCCTCGATCTCCGCCTCCACCGTCTCCTCGGCGAGCAGGGCGAGCGTCACCCGGATATACTCCTCGAACGCCTTCAGCGTCATGGCGCCGAACCCCATCGCCCGCCGCCCGGTGAAGCCGGTGCCCAGCCCCATGTCGACCCGCCCCGGCGCAAGCTTGTTCAGCGAGGCGAAGGCGTTGGCCGTGACCGGCGCGATGCGGTTGGACGGGATCAGCACCCCGGTGCCGAGCCGGATGCGGCTGGTCTTCACCGCCGCCGCGCCCATGGCGACGAAGGGGTCGGCGCTCAGCATCTGGGTGTCGTAGAACCAAGCGGAGCGGAAGCCGAGTTCCTCCGCCCGCTGCGCCAGCCGCCAGCCCTCGGCGTCCGTCGCCATGGCGATGCCGAATTCCATGCGCCCGCTCCCCCCGCTGTTTCGGCCAGGGAAGCGCGGCGGCCAGGCCGGGGCAAGCTTCCCAGGCCGGCCGCTGCCGTTATGGTGAGGGCGTGATCGCCTTCCTCGCCCTCTGCCTGCCGATCTTCGCCGTCATAGGGGTGGGGTGGGCGGCAGCGTGGCGCGGCACGATCACGCCCGCCATGGTCGATGCGGTCGGCCAATTCTCCTTCCACTTCGCCCTGCCCGCGCTGCTGCTGCGGCTGATGGCCTCCCAGCCGCTCGGCAGCAGCTTCGATCCCGGCTTCTTCCTCGGCTATCTCGGCGCCTGCCTCGCGGTCTTCGCCCTGGTGATGGCAGCCGCCCTGCCCTTCCGCAGGCGCGCCCCGGCGGCGGCGATCGGCGCAGCGGCGGCCATGGGCAATGTCGGCTATCTCGGCCCGCCGCTCCTGCTGCCGCTGCTCGGCGAGCGCGGCGCGGGGCCCATCGCAATGTCGATCATGTCCGAGGTGGCGGTGGTGCTGGCGCTCGGCTCGGTGCTGATGGCGCCGGGGGCGGGCTTCCGCACCATGGGGCGCGTCGCGCGCATCCTCATCCGCAACCCGGTGCTGCTGGCGATCGGCGGCGGGGCGCTGCTCGGCGCGGCGGCCATCTCCTTGCCGGGGCCGGTGGAGCGCTTCCTCGGCTTCCTCGGCGGGGCGGCGGGGCCGACGGCGCTCTTCGCTCTCGGCGGAACCCTGGCGCGGCTGCGCATCGACCGGCGGTTGCTGGCGGCGGCGAGCGGGGCAGTGGCGGCGAAGCTGCTGCTCTATCCGCTTCTGGTCTGGCTGGTGCTGGGGCAGGCGATGGGCCTCGCCCCGATCTGGGTGCAGTCCGGCGTATTGCTGGCGGCGATGCCGACCGCGACCAACGCCTTCGTCCTCGCCCAGCGCAACCAGGCGGCAACCGAGGAGGTCTCCGCCGTCGTGCTCTTCTCCACGTTGATCGCAACGCTCGCCTTCCCGGCGACGGCCTGGCTGGTGGCGCCGCCGGTGGCGGTGCCATAGCCAGGCGGATGCCGCCTACCAGCGACGCGACGATCTGGAGGTCATCAGGCTGCCCAGTGCGAAGCCGATGGCGCCGGCCACAAGCAGGGCCAGGACCGGCTGCTGCTCGACCACCGAGCCGACCTGCCGCACCGCATCCCGCGCGCCATCCTTCACGTCGCCATAGGCTTCCTGGGCCCGACCGGCTACCTGACGGCCCATGCCCTCTGCCTGGTAGCCCGAGTCCCCGGCCATGTCGCCGAGGCCTTCCTGCGCCTTGCCGACTACGTTGCGGGCCATGCCTTCAATCTTGTCGGTGTTCATGCGGTGCCTTCCCTCTTGTTATCGTGTCGATACGTATCCGGTGGCACGGGCGGCGACAGTGTCGCCACAGGCCGGGATCGCGCAGCCGCCACAGAAGCGATCAGGACCGGATTAGTTGCGGCGAAGGCGGTACGAAAGCGAACGCGCCGCCGTTACCGGATCAGCGACCGATACATCAGCCCGCCCCGGGTCCAGACGTCGTTCAGCCCGCGCCGCAGCGCGATCGGGCTGGCCGTGCCGAGGTTGCGCTCGAAGGCTGGTCAGTGTTCCCGGCGCTAATTGAATCGCAACGTCGCGACTAATACTCACGAGGACTTGCCACGACGTGTTCCGCTGCGGCTTTCTCGCGTCTTCGGCGCCGCTGCAGGCTCCGCGCCGGCACGGTCTATTGGGAAGGAAACGCATTCAGATGCAACGCCGCGCTTTCGCGCTCGCGCTTGGCGCGGCGCCTTTCCTGGCTGCCGGGGTGCAGGCCCAGCGACGTTCTTCGGCGAAGGAGGAATGGCCGACCCAGACGGTGCGTCTCGTCGTACCGTTCGCCCCGGGTGGCTCGACCGATGTAGCCGCACGGATCCTTGCCGAGCGCATGAGCGAAACCCTCGGACAACCGGTGGTGGTCGAGAATCGCGCTGGCTCCGGCGGCCTCATCGGTGCCGACGCTGTGGCGAAGGCGCCGCCGGACGGATACGTGCTGCTGATGGCGACGACGGGGCTGCTCTCGATCGCGCCGCACATCTACCCGCAGATGCCCTTTCACCCGACTCGCGACTTCGCCCCGGTGTCTCTGGCTTTTGCGACAGACTTGGTCATCGCCGTTACGGCGATGCTGCCGGTGAAAACACTGTCGGACTTCATCCAGTACGCGAAGGGGCACCCAGGCGCGATCTCCTACGCTTCGTCTGGTGCTGGCACGACCACGCACGCTGCGACCGAACTCCTCCGCCTCGCAGCCGGGCTCGACATCTTGCACGTGCCATACCGCGGCAGCGGCCCGGCCATGAACGATCTCGTCGCCGGCAACGTGCATCTCATGGTCGATCAGGTCGCCAGTTCGATCGGACAGATCAAGGACGGCCGGATCCGGGCGCTCGCGGTCACCGGCGCCAAGCGCCATCCCCTGCTCCCCGACGTGCTCACGGTTGGAGAAGCGGGCCTCCCGGGAGCTCAGGCGAGTTCGTGGGGAGGCATCGTGGCGCCAGCCGCTACCCCAGTAGCAGTGATCGCCAAGCTTAACACAGCGGTGCGAGAAGCGGTTGCACAGCCTGTCGTGCGGCAGCGAATGGCTGGCGCGGGAGCGGATCCAGCTGCCTCCGGACCGGAGGAGTTCCGTAATTTCGTCCGCTCGGAATCCGAGAAGTGGGGCAAGGTCGTGCGGGAGGCGCGTATCACTGTCGGGTAGCGACCGACTTTGGCCTAGTGACCCGCGCGGAAGTTCAGTGAGTGGCTGGCACGGTGGCTTGCACCCTACGGCTGCGTTGCGAAATTTGCAGCAAGAGCGGACGATTGCGGCGCCGGCAGCCGCGCCGTGGTGGTCAGCGGCACCCAGCGGATTTTCGTCGCATCGCCGAGCACCGCGCCGGCCAGCGCCCGGCAGAGATCGCTGTCGAGGCCCCCGATGTTCGCCGCGGCGGTCGGGGAGGGAGAAGCCGGCCGCGCCGGTCGATGTGCCGCAGACCGGCGGGTCCCGCTGCCGCACCGCCGCGAGCGTCGATCCAGCGCTTTGCGGCTGCGCTTCGGCGGCGAACGGGCGAGGCCGGCAGCGAGCGCCGCGGCGAGCAGGTAGGTTTTCATCCATCATCTCCCGGTGATGCCGGGCATGATGGGCAACCATCTGCCTCAAGACTAGGCTTGGCCTGCAGGCCATGAAGCGACGCCACCTCCTCCTCGCCGCTGCCGCCCTGCCCTTCGACGTGACGGAGGGCGAGCATCTGCACCTCGCCGGCCGCGTGCTCGGCTGGACCATCCTGCGCGACCGCGCGCCGAGTCGCGACGCGCCGGAGACGGGGATGGTGCTGATCCGCGTCCAGCGCCCGGTGCCGCCGGCAAGCCGCCCCGGCCATCTGGCGGCGCTGCTCCGCGCCTTCCGTCCCTTCCGCTTCGCTGGCCTGCCGGCGGAGGAGAGGGTCGCGCTCGCCGGCCTCCCCGGTGCCGCGATCGAGACGCGGGCCCTGAGCACCGGCAGCCGGCAGGCGGTGATGGTGCGCGCCCTCTGCCTCTACGGGCGGGAGCGGAGCTTCCTGCTGATCGCCTCGGCGCCCGAGGCGGAATGGGCCTCGCTCCGGCCCGACGTGCTGCGTGTGATGGAGGGCTTCCGCCCCGGCTGAGCGGCGCGGCCCATTGCGTCCTCCGCCGTCCGGCGCAAGGCTGTCGGCCAGAGAGTGGAAGAGAAACGCGGCGATGCTCAATACCCGGCGGGAATTCATGGCGGCCTGCGGCGTCCTAGCCGGGGCCGGCGCGGCGCGGGCCCAATCGGCGGCAGCGCTTCGGCTCGGCATTCTCGGCGACCTCTCGGGTCCCTATCGCGACCTCTCGGGCCTTGGCACCATGGCCTGCGTCCGGCAGGCGATCGCGGATGCCGGCCTGTCGCTGGCGGTCGAGGTCGTGCATGCCGACCACCAGCACAAGCCCGATGTCGGCGCCGCCATCGCCCGGCAGTGGTACGACCGCGACGGGGTCGATGCGATCCTCGAGGTGAACAACTCCGCCATCGCGCTCGCCGTCGCCGACCTGGCGCGGGAGAAGGACAAGGTCTTCCTCGCCACCGGCCCGGCCACCGCCGACCTGCACGGCCCGCGCTGCAGCCCGAACCATGTGCACTGGACCTACGACACCTGGATGCTGGCGCATGGCGCCGGCACTGCGGCCGTCCGGGCCGGGGGCGACAGCTGGTTCTTCCTCACCGCCGACTATGCCTTCGGCCATGCGCTGCAGCGCGACACGGCCCGCGCGGTGGAGGCGGCCGGGGGCAAGGTCCTCGGCCAGGCGCGCTACCCCTTCCCGCAGACGACCGACTACTCCTCCTTCCTGCTCCAGGCCCAGGCCTCGCGCGCCAAGGTGCTCGGCCTCGCCAATGCCGGGACGGACACGGTCAATTGCGTGAAGCAGGCGCATGAATTCGGCCTGACCCGGCGGATGAAGCTGGTCGGCCTGCTCTGCCTGCTCGGGGATGTCCGCGCGATGGGGCCCGAGGCGGCGCAGGGCCTGCTGCTGACGGAGCCCTTCTACTGGGACCTCAACGACCGCACCCGCGCCTTCACGCGGCGGGTGCTGCCGCGGATGCCGCCCAACATCTACCCGAGCACCAACCATGCCGGCGCCTATTCGGCCGTCATCCACTACCTGAAGGCGGCGGCCGCCATGGGCCCGGCCCAGGCCAAGGCCTCCGGCCGCGCCGCCATCGAGCGGATGAAGGCGCTGCCGACGGATGACGACTGCTTCGGCCCCGGCCGGGTGCGGGAGGATGGCCGCAAGATCCACCCGGTCTACCTCTTCGAGGTGAAGCCGCCCGCCGAGGTGAAGGCCGAATGGGACCTCTACCGCCTCGCCGGCACCATCGAGGCGGAGCAGGCGATGCGGCCGCTCGCCGAAGGCGGCTGCCCGCTGGTCCGGAGCTAACAGCCGGTGGCTGCGGAGGGCGCCGGCCCGATCCTCGGCCTCGATCATGTGGCGGTGGCCGTGCCCCGGCTCGATGCCGCGGTCGCCATCTATGAGGCGCTGTTCGCGCAGCCTCCCGCGGCGCGGGGCGAGGCCTGGGCGCGCTTCGACCTGGCCAATACGGCGCTGGTGCTGGCCGGGGGGCAGACGGGCCTCGCCTTCGCGGTGGCGGAGCTGGAGGGCGTCCTCCGCCTGCTCGCGCGCCGCGGCCTGCCCGCTGGCCCGGCCGGGCAGGAAACCAGGGCAAGGTCGCTCGACCCCGCCGCCGCGCGCGGCCTGCACCTCATGCTGGCCGCCATGGGGTCGGCCGCGAACCCGGCCTCCGCCATCCGGCTGGACCACGCCGTCATCCGCAGCACCGACCCGGAGCGGACGCTCGCCCTGCTCGGCGGCAGGCTGGGGCTCGAGCTGCGGCTCGACCGCAGCAACCCCGACTGGGGCACGCGCCTGCTCTTCTTCCGCTGCGGCGACCTGGTGATCGAGGTCTCGCACGCGCTGGGGAGCGGGATCGGCGAGGGGCCGGACAGCCTCTGGGGCCTCACCTGGCGCGTGCCGGATATCGCCGCGAACCATGCCCGGCTGGAGGCGGCGGGCCTCCCCGTCTCCCCGCTGCGGACGGGGCGAAAGCCGGGGACGCGCATCTTCACCCTCCGCGGCGATGCGGCGGGGCTGGCGACCGCCTTCATCGGGGCCTGAGGCCCGGGGGATCCCATCCCGTCCGGCTTTGCCCTAGCCTCCGCCGCCTCACCGCAAGCATGAGGAAACGCCACATGGACCGCAGGGCCATCCTGGGCGGCATCGCCGTCGCGACGGCGATCGGCGCCACGCAGGACGCTGCCGCTCAGCAGGGCGGCAAGACCTATGTGCTGGTCCACGGCGCCTATGGCGGCGGCTGGATCTGGCGTGACGTCGCCGCCGGCCTGCGCCGCATGGGCCATGCCGTCATCACCCCGACCCAGACCGGCCTCGGCGACCGCAGCCACCTGATGGCGCGGCAGATCACCGTCGAGACGCATATCCAGGACGTCGCCAACGCCATCGAGACGGAGGAGCTGCGCGACATCATCCTGGTCGGCCATTCCTATGGCGGCATGGCGGTGACCGGCGTCGCCGACCGCATGACCGATCGCATCCGCCACGTCGTCTATCTCGATGCGCTGATCCCGGAGAATGGCGACACCGCCTTCACCATCCTGCCGGCGGGCATGGCGGACCAGCGGCGGCAGGTGGCGCGCGAGCAGGGCGGTGGCGTCTCGCTCCCCGTGCCGGGGCCGGACGCCTTCCCGATCCCCGCCGGGCCGGCCAAGGACTGGTTCCTGCGCCGGCTGCGGCCGCACCCGATCGGCACCTATGAGAGCCCGGTGCGGCTCAGCAAGCCCGCCGGCGCCGGCCTGCCGGTGACCTACGTATCCTACACCAACCCCGCCCTCGCCTCGATCGAGCCGAGCCGCCAGCGGGCGCGGGCCAAGCCGGGCTGGACCTTCCGCGAGCTGCCCGTGCCGCATGACGTCGAGATCCCGATGCCGGAGACGGTCGTCGAGCTTCTCGCCGGCATCGGCTGAGGCCGGGCGCTACACCCCCTCCGGCTCGAACCAGGTGGTGGGGCTGACGAATTCCTGCTGCGCCGCGACGGTCAGCAACTCGCGCGAGCCGGCCTCCATCGTCCGCCGCAGCAGCCCGTGGATGGAGGATGCAGCGGCGGCCATCGCGCCCGCCGCCTCGCCGCGGAGCCGGTGAAAGAGGAAGAGCGCCGCGATCGCATCCCCAGCCCCGTTGAAGGCCTGGGCGAGCCGCGGCGTCCGCAGCCGCCAGAACCGCCCGGCCTCGCCCGCCAGCAGGTCGATGGCATCCGCCGGCGTCTCCTCGGTGCGAAGGCTCGTCACCATCACGCAGCGCGGCCCGCGCGCCTGCAGCGCGGTGACCGCCGCCTTCGCCGCCGCCAGCGTGCCGACCGCGCCGCCGGTCAGCCATTCCAGCTCGAATTGGTTGGGCGTGGCGAGGTCGGCGAGCGGCAGGGCGCGGTCGCGCAGCAGCTCGGCGATGCCGGGCCGGACATAGACGCGGCCATCGTCGCCGATCACCGGGTCGCAGCAATAGAGCGCCGCCGAGTTGGCGGACTTCACGCGGCCGACGGCATCGAGCACCGCCTCGCCCGTCTCCGCATCGCCGATATAGCCGGAGAGCACGGCATCGCAGCCGGGCAGCACGCCGCGCTCCTCGATGCCCTGCACGCAGTCGCGGATCAGGCTGGCCGGGAAGACCGCGCCGCGGAAGGCGCCATGCCCTGGGTGGTTGGAGAACTGCACCGTGTTGATCGCCCAGACCTCCGCCCCCAACCGCTGCAGCGGGAAGGCGGCGCTGGCATTGCCGACATGGCCATAGGCCACCCAGGACTGGATCGAGAGGATGTTCACACGAGGATGCTAGGCCATCCCCGGCAGGGCGGAAACCGCCCGCCGGCCCCTTCCCTCGCGCGCCGCGGCCCGGCATGCTCCCGCACCAATCCCGGGACACACCGGGCGCCCCTGGGAGAGGACCCCGCCGCCATGACCGAAGCCGTCACCCGCCGCGCGACCCTGCTCGGCGCCGGCGCCACCGCCGGAAGCCTCCTCCTCGCCGGCGGCGGCGCCCAGGCTCAGGGCAAGCCGACCGAGCTGAAGATCGGCATCACCACCTTCCTCTCCGGCTCGGCCAGCGTCTTCGGCGTGCCGGCCAGGCAGGCGGCGGAGCTGCTTTTCGAGGAGCTGAACAAGGCAGGCGGCGTCGGCGGCGTGCCGGTGCGGCCGATCTTCGTCGACGAGGCGCCCGGCACCGACCATCTCGTCGGCGAGTACCGCCGCCTCGTCCAGAACGAGGGCGTGCAGCTCATCTTCGCCTCGATCTCCTCCGGCTCCTGCCTCGCCTGCACGCCGCTCTCGGACGAGATGAAGAAGACGACGATCCTCTGGGATTGCGGCACCCAGCGCATCTTCGAGGAGGGCCGGCACCCCTATGCATTCCGCACCCAGGGCTACGGCACGCCAGAAGTGCTGGCGCCGCTGCTCTATCTGCTGAAGCACAAGCCGGATTTCCGCAGCATCGCGGTGATCAACCAGGACTACGCCTGGGGCCGCGACAGCTGGGAGTTGTGGAAGACGGCGATGGACGTCCTCAAGCCCGGCGTCCGCGTGGTGGCCGAGATGTTCCCCCGCTTCGGCGCTACCGACTACAGCACGGAGGTGACGCGGCTGCTGGCGGCGCGGCCCGACGTGATCCTCTCGACCAGCTGGGGCGGCGACCTCGTCACCCTCGTCCGGCAATCGTCCGAGCGGCGCCTCTTCGACCGCTCGACCTTCGTGCTGCCGGTCAGCGAGCCCTCGCTGCCGACCCTCGGCCGCACCATGGCGGCGGGGCACATCATCGGCACCCGCGGCGACCACTGGAACAACCACCCCTCGCCCAAGGACCCGGCGCGGCTGAAGCGCTTCGTCGATGCCTACAGGGCGAGGTACAACGAATACCCGATCTATCCCTGCCACCACATGGCGCAGGCCATCTCGGCGATGCAGGCGGCCTATGCCAAGGCCATCGCGGCCAAGGGCGGCGGCTGGCCGAACGATGCGGAGCTGGCGGCCGCCTTCCGCGGCCTCACCTTCGACACGCCGACCTCCAGCATCACCCTCCGCGAGGACGGCCAGGGGCTCGAGGACCAGATCGTCGGCCTCAGCAGCTTCAACGAGACCTATCCCTTCGCCGTGCCGAAGGACATGATCCTCTTCCCCGCCGCCCTGGTCTCGACCCCGGTCGGGCAGAAGAGCACCGACTGGCTGAAGACGCTGACGCCCGACTTCCTCGCCAAGATCCCGGCGCCGATCGCCGGCTGATGGGGACCTGGCTCGCCGAGAACAGCCTGCTCCTCGGCCTTGCGTTGCTGGATGGCCTCGCCAATGCGGCGCTGGTCTTCATGGTGGCCGTCGGGCTCAACCTCGTCTTCGGCGTGCTGCGCATCGTCAACGTCGCCCATGGCAGCCTCTTCGCCATCGGCGCCTATACGGCGGCCTCGATCGGCCTGTTCTTCGCCGCGCAGGGCCTGCCCTCCTGGATGGGCTATGCGGCGCTGGTGCTGGCGGCGGTCGCCGTCGGCGCCGTGCTCGGCCCGCTGATCGAGCGGCTGGTGCTGCGGCGCATCTACGGGCATGAGGATGTGCTGCAGCTCCTCGTCACCTTCGCCCTCTTCATGATCCTCGAGGATGTGCAGAAGCTGGTCTGGGGCGTGCAGCCGATCTCACAGGATGCGCCGCTGAGGCTCCTCGGCACGGTCGACATCCCCTTCGGCGAGGATGTCATCCCCTTCACCGCCTACCAGCTCTTCGTCCTGCCCGGCATCGCGGTGGCGACGCTTATCGGCCTCGCCTGGTTCCTCAGGCGGACGCTGACCGGGCGCGTCATCGTCGCGGTGACGACGGACAAGGAGGCGGCGACGGCCATGGGGATCGACGCCGCGCGGATCACCCTGCTGACCTTCAGCTTCGGCGCCGGGCTTGCCGCGCTCGGCGGCGCGCTCGCCTCGCCGACCCTGGCGCTGGTGCCGGGCATTGGGGCGCAGACCATCGTGCTCTCCTTCGCCGTGGTGGCGACGGCGGGGCTCGGCCAGATCGAAGGGGCAGCGCTGACCGCGCTGCTGATCGGCCTCGGGCGCAGCATCGCCGTCTATTTCGCCCCGGAATTCGAGGTGGTGGTGCCTTATCTCATCATGGTGGCGGTGCTGCTGGTGCGGCCGCAGGGCCTTTTCGGCGTGATCGAGACCCGGCGGGTATGAGGCGCGAGAACCTGCTCGCCGCACTTGGCGCCATCGGCCTCGTCGCCTGCGCCTGGGCGGTGCCCTGGTTGAAATTCGTCCTCACCATCGCGCTGGCCAAGGGCATCGCCGTGCTCGGCATCCTGCTGCTGCTGCGGGCGGGGCAGGTGAGCTTCGGCCATTCGATGTTCCTCGCGCTCGGGGCCTATACCGTCGCCTTCCTCGCGCCCTCGGAGAACGAGGTGCTGCTGCTGCTGCCCGCGGCGGCGCTGATCGCCACCGGCGTCGGCCTTGTCCTCGGCCTCTTCCTGGTGCGCTACCGCGACATCTTCTTCGGCATGCTCAACTTGGCCTTCGCCATGGTGCTCTACTCGCTGCTGGAGAAGCTCTATTCCCTGACGAAGGGAACGGACGGCATCCGCGTCGCCGCCCTCAGCTTCGCCGGCACGGAGCCGGAGCGCGGCACGCAGGAATGGATCGTCTTCGGCATCGCGCTTGGCCTCGCCATCCTCTTCGGCCTGCTGGTCCGCTCCTACCTCGCCTCGCCGATGGGCCGGGCGCTCGCGGGCATCAAGACGCGGGAGACGCGGCTGGAGTTCATGGGCGTGCCGGCGCGGCGCGTGCTGCTCTTCGCCTATGTGCTCTCCGCGCTGATGGGCGGCGTGGGCGGCGCGCTCATCGCCATGACGACGCGGCACGTCACGCCGCAGATCGCCTACTGGACCTCCTCGGGCGAGCTGGTCTTCATCGCCATCCTGGGCGGGGCGGGCAGCGCGCTCGGCCCCTTCCTCGGCTCGGTGGCCTTCGAGCTGGTCCGGGTCTATGCCGCGGCGGCCGTCGCCGAGGCCTGGCAGATGATCCTCGGCGCGGTGCTGCTGCTCGTTATCCTCTTCGCCCCCGGCGGCGTCTGGGGCCTGCTCTCGCGGCGGTGGCGGGCATGAGCGAGGTGCTGCTCTCGGCCAAGGGGCTCCGCCTCGCCTTCGGCGGCGTCAAGGCGGCGGATGGCATCGACCTCGATGTGCGGCATGGCGAGTTCCTTGCCATCATCGGGCCGAACGGCGCCGGCAAGACGACCTTCATCAACATGGCGACCGGCTACCTGCGGCCCCAGGCCGGGCGGATCGAGTTCGACGGCAGGCCGATCCTCGGCCTCTCGCCGAGGGCCATCGTCAAGCGGGGCATCGGCCGCAGCTTCCAGCTCCCGCAGCTCTTCAGCGAGCATACGGTGCTGGAGAATGCGGCGCTGGCGATCGCCGCACGGCGGGGCATCTGGTCCCCCCTCGCCCCGCTGCTCCGTCCGCGCTGGCGCGACGAGGCCATGGACCTGCTGGACCGCTTCGGCCTCCGCCCCGTCGCCGAGGCCCGGGCCGATGCGCTGAACGAGGGCGCCCGCAAGCTGGCCGACATCGCCATGGCCGTGGCGCTCGAGCCGAGCCTGCTGCTGATGGACGAGCCGACCAGCGGCGTCGCCGCGGCCGAGAAGATGGCGATCGTCGAGACGCTGGTGCGGGTGCTGCGCAGCACCGGCGTCACCGCGGTCTTCGTCGAGCATGACATGGATGTCGTCGCCCGCTTCGCCGACCGCGTCGCGGTCTGGAGCCAGGGGCGCATCGCCGCCCTGGGCCCGCCCGGCGAGGTGCTGACGGATCCGAAGGTGCGGCGTGAGGTCATCGGGATCGCGGCCGATGCTTGAGCTATCCGGCGTCTCGGCCGACATCGCCGGCATCCCCGTCCTGCGCGGCGTCTCGCTCACGGTGCCCCCGGGCGGGCGGGTGGCGCTGATCGGCCGCAACGGCGCCGGCAAGACGACCACGCTCCGCACCCTCATGGGCCTGGTACCGGCTCGGGACGGCCGCATCGCCATCGATGGGCAGGAGGCGACCTCGGTGCCCGCGCATCACCGCGCCCGGCTCGGCATCGGCTATGCGCCGGAGGAGCGGCGGCTCTTCGGCAGCTTCTCGGCGCGGGAGAACATGCTGCTGCCGGCCCAGGTGCTCAGGCTGCCCGCAGCGGAGACGGCGCGGCGGCTGGAGGCGGTCTTCACCCTGCTGCCGGAACTGCGCGACCTCGCCCCGCGCCGCGCCGCGGGGCTCTCGGGCGGCCAGGGGAAGATGGTGGCGCTCGGCCGGGCGCTGATGGTCGGCACGAGGGCGGTCCTGCTGGACGAGCCCTTCCAGGGCCTCGCCCCGGCGCTCGCCCTCCGCTACGCCGAAGCGCTGGCCCGGCTGCGTCAGGCCCTGCCGGATGTCGCCATCCTCATCACCGAGAGCAATCCGGAATTGCTGCGGCCCCTCGTCCAAGCGACCTATGTCATCGAGCGCGGAGAAGTGGCGCCGGCCTGAGGCATTACCTCCTATAGTGGGCCATGGTCCTGAAACACGCGGCTCTGGCGCTGCTGCTGGTCGGCCTGGCGGGATGCGCTGGCCGGACCACCGCCACCTTGCCCAACCCGGCAGTCCTCGCCGCGCATGAATGGGAGCACGGCCCGCCCTGGGGCCCGGAGGAGCTGCCCTGGGTGCCGCCGCCCGAGACCTATGCCTATTACCACCCCTCCCCCTGGTACTGGTCGGGGCCTGCGGTGGGGCTCGGGATCGGCATCCGCCGCGGCCACTGGTGGGGCGGGCATCGGGGCCATTACCGCGGCGGGTTGATCGGCCGGGGTGGCTACCACAGAGGTTTTCCTGGGGGGTTCCCTGGCGGCTTCCATGGCGGCAGGCATTTCGGCGGCGGGCGGCACGGGCGGCGATGAGGTTGCGTCGCCCTTCGGCTTCCCCTATACGCCGCGCTTCCCGCGGCCGGTCGGTATCGGCTGCGCCTTACTCCGCGAGCGCGCCATGAAGCCCGACATCCATCCCGACTACCACGACATCACCATCGTCATGACCGACGGGACCACCTACACGACGCGGTCCTGCTATGGGAAGGAAGGCGACACCATCCGCCTCGACATCGACCCGAAGTCGCACCCGGCCTGGACCGGCGTGCAGCGCGTGATGGACACCGGCGGCCAGGTCGCCAAGTTCAACAAGAAATTCGCCGGCATCGGCGCCCGCAAGAAGTAAACCGCCCCCTCCAGGGCCTGCGCTTTCCGCAACGCCGCCCCCCTTGAACGGGGGACGGCGTTTGCTAATTTCAGCGCTGTCAGGAGCGCCCGAACGGGGCTCCTGGCGCGGTTCACCGCCATCCGCGGCGCCCGAATGGGGTCGTTGGGGCCAGAGCCGCCGGCACAACCAGGACCTTGCTTCCATCAAGGAGGTTCCGCGTATGAACAGCTTTGACTTCTCCCCGCTGCTCCGCACCGCCATCGGCTTCGACCGGCTGGCCCGCACGCTCGAGACCGCGCGCGCCTCGCAGGACACGCAGGGCTACCCGCCGTACAACATCGAGAAGCTTGGCGAGGACAGCTACGTCCTGACCATGGCCGTCGCCGGCTTCGGCCCGGACGACCTCGAGATCGTGGCACGGGACAATGTGCTGACCGTCGCCGGCCGTGCGCCGCAGACGGAGGAAGGCCGCAGCTACCTGCATCGCGGCATCGCCGGCCGCGCCTTCGAGCGCCGCTTCGCGCTGGCCGACCATATCGTGGTCGACGGTGCGAATCTTGAGCACGGGCTGCTGCAGCTCTCGCTGAAGCGCGTGGTGCCCGAGGCGCTGAAGCCCCGCCGCATCCCGGTGCAGCCCGGCCGCCCGGTGATCGCCAACGAGGGCAGCCAGGATCAGGCGCCACAGGCCCAGGCCGCCTGACCAAGGCGAGCGGGCTCTGACCGGCCGGCGGGGGCGACCCCGCCGGCTTTTTCCTTATCCAGGCTTCTTGAAGAACGCATCCGCCGCGCTGCGATGCGCCTGCCGGGCATTGATGGCGGCCTCTGCCCTGGCAATCTCGGCCTGCAGCTCGGCGATATACCGCTGCAGGTCCGCCACATCCCAGCGGTCCAGCACAGCCGGGGTGAAGCGCCGGGCGGCCGGGCGTGGGGTTTCCTCCTCGATCATGCGGCACCTCATGTTACCAGCGGGCTTTGACCCCGCCCAAAGCCGCCTCTATATGCCACGCCAAGCCGCAGTGAAGGGCCCCGCCCCGATGGCACTGCTCTGATAGGTTCGCTCCATGACCCAGCCGCTGATGCCGAAGGCCACCGCCGTGTGGCTGATCGACAAGACCTCCCTGACCTTCGAACAGGTCGCCGATTTCGTGGGCATGCACCCGCTCGAGGCCCAGGCCATTGCCGATGGCGAGGTCGCCCAGGGCATCATCGGCTATGACCCGGTGCTGAACGGCCAGCTCACCCGGGAGGAGATCGCCCGCTGCGAGGCCGATCCCGCGCTCCGGCTGCAGATCCAGTCCTCCAACCTCCCGGCGCCGAAGGCCCGCGGCAAGGGCGCCCGCTACACGCCCGTGTCCAAGCGGAACGACCGGCCGGACGGCATCGCCTGGCTGATCCGCAACCATCCCCAGCTGTCGGACACCACGATCGGCAAGCTGCTCGGCACCACCAAGGACACCATCGCCAAGGTGCGCGACCGGACGCATTGGAACAGCGCCAACATCAAGCCGCGGGATCCGGTGATCCTCGGCCTGTGCACCCAGTCGGACCTGAATGCCGCGCTGATCGCGGCCGGCGAGCGCCCGGGCGCCGTGCCGCCGCCACTGCCGGACACCGCCGAGGATTCGGCGGCCTGAGACGGCGGCGCGGCCGGCTTGACCCAGCCGCGCCCCGGGCCCTCAGTTGGCCCGGCGAAGCTTCTCGATCTCTTCCTTCAATCTCAGCTTTTCCCGCTTGAGCCGCGCCAGCTCCAGCTCATCCGGTCGGGGCCGGGCGCCCTGGGCGCCGATCTCCCGTTCGAGGATGGCATGCTTGTCTTCGAGGGACCGGAGGCGTGGCGAAGTCATCATGCGGACATCTCCTTTTCCGTCCTGTTGCGCCGCAGCGCATCGCGGTCCATCGGCCGCTGTTGCGCTCGCGCCAGGGCATGGTAATGGCCTCCGCGCCCGGATTGCACTTTTTCTTCACCGCCCAACCACGAGCCTGCATGCCGATGCTCGATGACCGAGACAGCCTGTTGCGCCGCCTGCACGAGATGCGGAGCGAGCATCGCGACCTCGACACGGTCATTGCCCGGCTGTCGGACAGCCTGACGGACCAGCTCCAGGTCCAGCGCCTCAAGAAGCGCAAGCTGAAGCTGAAGGACGAGATCGCCTGGCTGGAAAGCCGGCTGCTGCCCGACATCAGCGCATGAGTGCCCTGCCTCCCCTTGTCGGTGTCATCATGGGCAGCCGCTCCGACTGGGAGACGATGCGCCATGCCGCCGAGATGCTGGAGAAGCTCGGCATCCCGCACGAGACGCGGGTGGTCTCCGCCCACCGCACCCCGGAGCGGCTGCACGGCTACGCCGCCGGGGCGCGCGGGCGGGGGCTCAAGGTGATCATCGCCGGGGCCGGCGGGGCGGCGCATCTGCCGGGGATGGCGGCGGCGATGACGCCGCTGCCGGTGCTCGGCGTGCCGGTCGAGAGCCATGCCCTGAAGGGCATGGACAGCCTCCTCTCCATCGTCCAGATGCCCGGCGGCGTCCCGGTCGGGACGCTGGCGATCGGCCGCGCGGGCGCGATCAATGCCGGGCTGATGGCCGCCGCCATCCTCGCCCTCTCCGACCCCGAGCTCGCCGCCCGGCTCGACGCTTGGCGCGCGGCGCAGACCGAGGACGTGCCGGAGGAGCCGGCATGAGCCCGCCGCTGCCCCCCGGCAGCACCATCGGCATCCTCGGTGGCGGGCAACTCGGGCGGATGTCGGCCCTGGCGGCGGCACGGCTCGGCTACCGCTGCCATGTCTATGCCCCGGAGGCCGGAAGCCCCGGGATGCAGGTCGCCGCTGCGGCGACCGTCGCCCCTTACGAGGATGAGGCGGCACTCGCCCGCTTCGCCGCCGCGGTCGATGTCGTGACCTTCGAGTTCGAGAATGTCCCGGCCGCGACCCTGGCCGCCCTCGCGCCCCTCGCTCCATGCCGGCCGGGCGTCGAGGTGCTGCGCATCTGCCAGGACCGCCTCGCCGAGAAGGCCTTCCTCGAGCGCGCCGGCGTCCCCGTCGCGCCCTGGCGCGCGGTGGAGGACGAAGCGGGACTCGCCGTCGCCATTGCCGAGATCGGCCTTCCCGCCGTGCTGAAGACCACCCGGCTGGGCTATGACGGCCGCGGCCAGGCAGTGATCCGCCGCCCGGAGGATGCCGCCGCAGCCTTCACCCGACTCGCGCCGAAGCCGCTGATCCTCGAGGCCTTCGTCCCCTTCGTTGCCGAGGTCTCCGCCATCGCCGCCCGCGGCGACGATGGCGCGACGGCTGTCTATGACGCGGTCGAGAATCGGCACCGCGACCACATCCTCGACCTCAGCTTCGCCCCGGCCCGTTTGCCCGTCGCCGAGGCGGCGCGCGGCCATGCCCTGCGCGTCGCCGAGTCGCTCGGCCTGGTCGGCGTGCTGGCGCTGGAGCTGTTCGTGCTGCCGGATGGCCGCCTGCTGGGCAATGAGATCGCCCCGCGGCCGCATAATTCCGGCCATTGGACGATGGATGGCTGCGCCGCGAGCCAGTTCGAGCAGCATGTCCGCGCTGTTGCCGGGTTGCCGCTGGCCCCAGCCGCACGGCATCACGACGTTGTCATGAAGAACCTGGTCGGGCCGGAGGGCCTCTCGCTCTGGCCAGGATTGTTGCGGAACCCCGAGGTGGTGCCTCACTGGTACGGCAAGTCCGAAGCCCGTCCGGGCCGGAAATTGGGCCATGCCAACAGGTTGCTGGCACTGGGCAGGCTTTCCACCCTGGAGGATGCCGCAGCCCTGGAGGGGCTGTGACGTATTTGCCATCATGGGCTGTTGCGCCTCTGCCACATCGATCCGGAAATGGTCTGGCACCCGATGCAGGTTCACGCTGGCGGTGCTAGGTTCCCTGAACGCAGCGCTGACGCCGCCTCACATCCGCGGCAGGCGTCGCGACACAGCGTTTCGTAATCGAGGAGAGATTTCGATGACCCTCAGGAAGGCCCTTCTGGCCGCGACGGTGCTGGCGCTGCCGGTTGCCGCGCAGGCGCAGCCGGTCTCCGGCCTCTACATCGGGGCTGCCGGCGGCCTGAACATCCATCAGGATTCGCGTTTCGACGGCGCTGGCTCCAACACCCGACTGGAGTACAAAGACCTCGGCGCAGTTGGTCTTGCTTCGATTGGCTGGGGCTTTGGCAACGGTCTCCGGGCCGAGGTTGAAGGAAACTATCGCGAAAACGAGGTGGAACGCGCTCGTATCGCTGGCATCCGCTCCACTTCGGCTGGCGGTTATCTACGCAACTACGGCGTGATGGCGAACGTTCTGTACGACATCAACATTCCTAGCTTCCCAGTTACGCCGTATGTTGGTGTGGGCGCTGGGTACGGCTGGATCGAGTCGAAAAAGGTTCGTGCAAGCGCTGCCGGGCTTACGGTCACTTCGGAAGATACCGACTCTCGCTTTGCTTATCAGGCCATTGCAGGTGCGGCCTTTAACCTGCCAGTTCCTGGCCTTGCGCTCACGGCCGAGTATCGATTCTATGGCACTCTCGACCCGGAGTTGCGCGGTTCGGTGCGTACTGGCGGGGCGAATGGCCCTGTGATCGCTACGGACAAGACCGAACTCACTAACTACAATCACAGCGTTCTGGTTGGCGTCCGCTATGCCTTCAACACGCCGGTTGCCCCGCCGCCGGTCGTGACTGCGCCGCCGGTCGCCCCGGCGCCGACGGTTGCCCGCACCTACCTGGTGTTCTTCGACTGGGATCGGGCGGACCTGACCGACCGGGCCCGGCAGATCATCTCCGAGGCCGCCGGCGCCGCTCGCAGCGTGCAGTCGACCCGCATCGAAGTGGCCGGCCATGCCGACCGTTCGGGCACCCCGCAGTACAACCAGCGCCTGTCGCAGCGCCGCGCCGATGCGGTCGCGGCCGAGCTGGTTCGTCAGGGCGTGAACCGCAACGAGATCATGGTCACCGCTTTCGGCGAGAGCCGCCCGCTGGTCCCGACCGCCGATGGCGTGCGCGAGCCGCAGAACCGCCGCGTCGAGATCGTGCTGCGCTAAGCAGCACCTCCTCCTCACGGAGACCGGAAAGGGGCGCCTTCGGGCGCCCCTTTTTTGTTCGGCCGCCGCGAGGATGCCATCGTGCAACGCAACCTCTCTGTCGGTAAATGAGCGTAACCAGATTGTGGTTTTCATGCAACAAGCCCGGTGGTCGCGTTTTCGATAGTGAACTAGACCGCAAATTTATTCTTCAGACGAGGGAACGCACCCCGCGCCGAACCGGATGGCCGGTACCCCGGCGGGATGCGTCTCTTGCTTTGGAGCAATACGGATGAGTCTGAAAAGGGCACTGCTGGCCACCGCCCTGGTCTCGGCCCCCCTGCTGGCGTCGATGGACACGGCCAGCGCCCAGCCGGTGACCGGCCTCTACATCGGCGCCGGCGCCGGTGCTAACTGGGTAAACAACCCCGAACGCTTCGAACCGGCTTCCGAAGGGATCGTTATCGGCGGTACGCGAAACACCGTCGGCAAGGCCAATTTCAACACCGGATGGGCCGGCGTCCTCAGCCTGGGTTGGGGTTTCGGCAACGGGTTCCGGGCCGAGATCGAGGGCAATTACCGCGAGAACGAGGTTGACAGTCTCCGCGGCTTCGGCCTCGCGCCCCTCGCCCGGACCGGCGGCTTCCAGCGCTCCTATGGCGTGATGGCGAACGTCTTCTACGACTTCGACTTCGCCAATTTCGGCCTCGGACAGAGCATCGTCCAGCCCTATGTCGGTATCGGTGCCGGTTATGCCTTGACCGAGTTCCACAACATCCGCGGGGTCAGCACCAGAACTGGCTTGGTGTTGCACGCGGACGATGCGCAGAGCATCGGGGATGGCAGCTTCGCCTTCCAGGGCATCTTCGGCCTTGCCACGCCCTTGACCTGGCTCGGTGTTACCGGCCTGACCCTGACCGCCGAGTACCGCTTCTTCGGCTTGTTAGAAAACGAGGTGAAGGGCTCGATCCGGGATGGGGCGAACCGCATCCTGGGGAGCACCAGGCTGGAGACGGACAAGTACAACCACTCGGTCATGCTCGGCCTGCGCTACGCGCTGTTCCAACCGCCGCCGGCCCCGCCGCCGGTCGTCGCCGCCCCGCCGCAGGCCGCCCAGGCTCCGGCTCCGGCGCGGACCTATCTGGTGTTCTTCGACTGGGATCGGGCGGACCTCACCACCCGCGCCCGCGAGATCATCAGCGAGGCGGCGCAGAACTCCCGCCGCGTGCAGGCGACGCGCATCGAGGTGGCCGGCCATGCCGACCGCTCCGGCACGCCGCAGTACAACCAGCGCCTGTCGCAGCGTCGCGCCGACGCCGTCGCGGCGGAGCTGGTGGCCCAGGGCGTCAGCCGCAACGAGATCAGCGTGACGGCCTTCGGCGAGAGCCGGCCGCTGGTCCCGACCGCGGACGGCGTGCGCGAGCCGCAGAACCGCCGCGTCGAGATCGTGCTGCGCTAAGCGGCACCTTCTCCTCCCGGAGAAAGGAAGGGGCGCTCTCGGGCGCCCCTTTTTCGTGGCCGCTACAGGAAGTCCTGCAGCATGGCGACGAGCGGCTTGTCCGCCGGCGGCATGGCGTAGCCGCCCATCTGCCGCGGCTTCACCCAGGACAGCGCCTGCCCCTCCACCGGCCGCACCGCGCCGCTCCACTTGCGGCAGAGGTAGAGCGGCATCACCAGGTGGAAGGCCTCGTAGCCATGCGAGGCGAAGGTGAAGGGCGCGAGGCAGCTCTCGCTGACATCGATGTCGAGCTCCTCCTTCAGCTCGCGGACCAGCGCGGCCTCCGGGCTTTCGCCCGGCTTCACCTTGCCGCCGGGAAACTCCCAGAGCCCGGCGAGCGGCTTGCCCTCGGGCCGCCGCGCCAGCAGCACCCGCCCATCCGGATCGACGAGGGCAACGGCGGCGACGAGCAGCACCGGCTTCTCCGCCCGCGGCGCCTCGACGGCGGGCGGGGCCAGCAGCGCCTCGCGCTCCGCCCGGAATAGCAGCACCGGCATCGGCCCGCCGCGGGAGACGAAGGTCTGCATCGCCTCCCCCGCCGGCCGCAGCCCGACCCGCTGCAGCACGGCCGCCGAGCGCGCATTGTCCTTCAGCACGCTGGCATGAATGGCCTGGAGGCCCTGCGTCTCCAGCGCCCAGCGGCAGAGCGCCAGGGCCGCCTCGGGCGCCACGCCATGCCCCCAGAATTTCCGCCCGACCCAGTAGCCGAGCTCCGCGCCCTTGCGGTCCGCATCGAGGGTGATGGCGACGCAGCCGACCAGCCGCTCGGTCTGCTTACCGCCCGGGCCCTCCTCCTCGCCGGTGATCGCGAGGTGCCAGGCCTCGCCGGCCTCGATCTGCGTCCAGGTGGAGCGGATCCACTCCTCCGCACGGGCCAGCTCATAGGGATAGCGCACGCGGGCGAGGTTCTTCGCCACCTCCCAGTCATTGACCAGGCGGTGCAGCGCCGTCGCATCCTCGAGGCGGAGCGGGCGCAGGCTCAGCCGCTCCGTGCGCAGCGGCGAGAAATCGGGCGGCGATGTCACGATGGCAGCGGACCCCGGTGGCGGTTGCGACGTCAGGCTTCAGCCAGGATCGCCACGAGAGGGCGGGTGGTGGAGCTGAGCGGGATCGAACCGCTGACCTCGTCATTGCGAACGACGCGCTCTCCCAACTGAGCTACAGCCCCGAACCAGTCCCGCGGGCTTGGGGTCCCGCAGGGCGCGCTAGATGCCCTCGCGCAGGCCTTGAGTCAAGCCCGCTTGTCCCGGGCTTGCCCCGTCATTAGGTTGCGGCCGCGTTCCTGCGGCTCCGCCCGAAAGCAAGGTCATCGGCATGTTTCTGGATGTGGTGTTCTATCTGGCCGGCGCGGTGCTGGACCTGTTGTGGTGGGCGGTGATGCTCGCCGTCGTCGTGCAGCTGCTGGTCAATTTCGGCGTGCTCGACACGCGCAATCGCATCGTCTGGACAATCGCCGATTTTCTCTACCGGGTGACCGAGCCGCTCTTCGGCCGGGTGCGGCGCATCCTGCCGAGCTTCGGCTCCATCGACCTCTCGCCCCTGGTGGTGCTGCTGCTGATCACCGCCTGCCAGATGCTGCTCGGCGCCATCCGCCGCTCGCTCTTCCTGAATGGGCTGTATTTTTGACCGATGGCTGGTGGCGGTCGGGGCCTGAGGGCATCACCCTCCGCGTGAAGGTGCAGCCCCAGGCCCGGCGGCCCGGCATCGGCGGGCTGGCGCCGGGGGTGGACGGGCCGCGGCTGCGCCTCGCCGTCACCGAGCCGGCCGAGGACGGGCGGGCGAACCGTGCCGCCTGCACCCTGCTCGCCACGGCGCTCGGCCTGCCCGCAGCGGCGGTGAGCCTGCTGCAAGGCGCGGCCGCGCGGGAGAAGCTGGTGCAGGTCTCGGGCGATGCCGAGGCGCTGGCCGCCAGGATGAGGGATTGGGCATGACCGCACGGATCATCGACGGCAAGGCCGTGGCGGAGCGGCTGCGCGCCGGCCTCGCCGAGCGCATCGCCGCCCTGCCCTTTCGACCGGGGCTGCGCGTCGTCCGCATCGGCGACGACCCGGCGAGCGGCGTCTATGTCCGCAACAAGGACCGCGCCGCGCTCGCCGCCGGCTTCGACAGCGCCACCATCCACCTGCCCGCCGAGACCAGCGAGCAGCACCTGCTCGCCATCATCGCCCGGCTGAATGCCGACCCGGCGGTGGACGGCATCCTCGTCCAGCTCCCCCTGCCGCCGCAGATCAGGGCCGATGCGGTGATCGCCGCGGTCGATCCGGCGAAGGATGTCGATGGCTTCCACCCGGTCAATGCCGGGCGCCTCGCCAGCCGCCAGCCCGGCCTCGTTCCCTGCACGCCGAAGGGGGTGATGCACCTGCTGCGCGAGGCCGGCGCGAGGCTGCCCGGTGCCCGCGCCGTGGTGCTCGGCCGCAGCCAGATCGTCGGCCGACCGATGCTGCAGTTGCTGCTCGCCGCCGACTGCACCGTCACCGTCGTCCATTCCCGCACCCGGGACCTGCCGGGCGAGTGCCGGCGGGCGGAGGTCCTGGTCGCCGCCGTCGGCCAGGCGGAGATGGTGCGCGGCAATTGGGTGGCGGAGGGTGCGACCGTCATCGACGTCGGCATCAACCGCGGGGCGGATGGCAGGCTCGTCGGCGATGTCGCCTTTGCCGAGGCGCTGCCGCGGGCGGCCGCCATCACCCCGGTGCCGGGCGGCGTCGGGCCGATGACCATCGCCTGCCTGCTCGAGAACACGCTGGAGGCGGCGCTCGCCCGGCGGAGCCTGCCGGCGGAGTAATCGCCGTGGCGGGTTTCGGCCTGGGCCTGCTCTTCGTCCTGATCTGGGCCTCGGCCTTCACCGCCATCAAGGGGCTGGTGCCGGAATGGCCGCCGATCTGGGCGCTGGCGATCCGCTTCTGCCTGGTGGCGCTGCTGCTCGGCGGCGTGCTGGCCTGGCGCGGGCTGCGCTGGCCCGGCCCGCGGGACGGGGCGCGGCTCGGGGCAATGGGGCTCTTCGGCTCGGCGGGCTATCTGGCTGGGGCCTGGCTCGCCTCGTTGACCCTGCCATCGGGGCTGGTGGCGCTGCTCTCCTCGACCGCGCCGCTCTTCGTGGCGCTCGGCGAGGTGGTCTTCCTCGGCCGCCGCGTGCCGGCGATGGCCTGGGCGGGGCTCGGCCTTGGCTGGCTCGGCGTCGCCGTACTCGGGGCCGGGCGAGGGGCGGCGGGGTTCGAGCTGCATGGCGTGCTGCTGGCCCTCGGCGGGGCGTTGTCCCAGGCGGCGGGCATCCTGGTCTTCGCGCCGGCGCGCGGGCGGGTCGATGCCTGGACGGCCAATGCCACCCAGGCGGCGGTGGCGGCGCTGGCGCTCATCCTTCTCGCCAGCTTGGTCGAGACCCGGCTGCCGGGCGCGCCGAGCCCGATCGCCCTCTTCTCCCTCGCCTATGGCGTGCTGGTGGTCGGCATCGGCGGGTATGCGCTCTACTTCACCATGCTGAAGCGCCTGCCGCCGGCGACGGCTGCGGCGCTGCAGCTGCTCGCCCCACCGGTCGCCGCGCTGCTCGGCTGGGCGCTGCTTGGGGAGGTATTGGGCTGGACGGATGTCGCGGGCGGGCTGGTGACGCTGTCGGGCCTCGCCTTGCTGTTCCGTGCCCGTGCCGGATAGGCCTCCGTGGTTGACCGGCCAGGGAGTCCCGTCTATATGCCTCGCCTCCCGGCGGCGCCCTGGCTCCGCCGGCGGCCTCCTTTGGCCGATCCCAAAACCGAACCCTTGCCCGGGGCAGCGCCGACCCCGGCCCATGATCCTGGCGCGACCAGTTGAGGCCGCACGATGACCTTCGCAGTGATCCGCACCGGCGGAAAGCAGTACCGGGTGACGCCAAACGCGGTGCTCACCGTCGAGAAGCTCGAGGCCGAGCCCGGCGCCACCGTCACCTTCCATGACGTGCTGGCCATCGGCGGCGAGGCCGGCCTGACCCTCGGCGCGCCCACCGTCCCCGGCGCCAGCGTCACCGCGACCGTCGAGAAGCACGCCCGCGGCGAGAAGGTGATCATCCTGAAGAAGCGCCGCCGGCAGAACAGCCGCCGCAAGCGGGGTCATCGCCAGGACCTGACGGTCCTCCGCATCGCCGACATCGCCGCGGCCTGAAGAAGAAGGAGAACTTTCCATGGCACATAAGAAGGCGGGCGGCTCCTCCCGCAACGGGCGCGACAGCGCCGGCAAGCGCCTCGGCGTGAAGCTGTTCGGCGGGCAGGTCGTCCGCGCCGGCAACATCATCGTCACCCAGCGCGGCACGAAGATGTTGCCGGGCCGCAATGTCGGCGTCGGCCGCACCCATTCGCTGCATGCGATGGTCGACGGCACGGTGAAGTTCGAGCGCAAGGCCGAGGGCCGCGTGCATGTCTCCGTCCTGCCGGTCGCCCAAGCGGCCGAGTAGGCCTCACCGCCAGCGGTGACGCGAAGGGGGCCGCGAGGCCCCCTTTTTTATTCCCGAGGGTCCAAGCCCCCATGAAATTCCTCGACGAAGCCAAGGTCTGGGTGAAGGCCGGCGACGGCGGCGACGGCGTCATCGCCTTCCGCCGCGAGAAATACATCGAGTTCGGCGGACCGGACGGCGGCAATGGCGGCCGCGGCGGCGATGTCGTGGTCGAGGCGGTCGATGGCCTCAACACGCTGATCGACTACCGCTACGCCCAGCACTTCAAGGCCCGCAAGGGAGGCAACGGCGCCGGCCAGGACCGCTCCGGCGCCGGCAGCGAGGATGTCGTCCTCAAGGTGCCGATCGGCACGCAGATCTTCGCCGAGGACAAGGAGACGCTGCTCGCCGATCTCGACACCCCCGGCGCCCGGGTGGTCATCGCCCAGGGCGGCGATGGCGGCCATGGCAATGCCCACTACAAGACCAGCACCAACCGCGCCCCGCGCCGCGCCGACAAGGGCTGGCCGGGCGAGGAGAAATGGCTCTGGCTGCGCCTCAAGCTGATTGCCGATGCCGGGCTGGTGGGCCTGCCGAATGCCGGCAAGTCGACCTTCCTCGCCGCCGTCAGCGCCGCCCGGCCGAAGATCGCCGACTACCCCTTCACCACGCTGCATCCGCAGCTCGGCGTCGTCCGCCTCAATGCCTCGGAGGAGTTCGTCCTCGCCGACATCCCCGGGCTGATCGAGGGCGCGCATGAGGGTGCGGGGCTTGGCGACCGCTTCCTCGGCCATATCGAGCGCTGCGCCGTGCTGCTGCACCTGGTCGATGGCAGCCAGCCGGACCCCGCTGGCGCCTGGCGCACGGTGCGGGAGGAGCTCGAGGGCTATGGCAACGGCCTCGCCGAGAAGCCGGAGCTGGTCGCCCTCAACAAGCTGGATGCGATGACGCCCCAGGCCCGCAGCCGCCGGCTGAAGGCGCTGGAGCGCGCCGTCGGCCGCCCGGTGCTGCTGCTCTCCGGCGCGACGCAGGAGGGCGTGCCGGAAGCGCTGCGGGCGCTGGCCAATGTCATCGCCGATAAGCGGGCGACGGATAAGAGCTAGCGCCGCCCCGTCACCGCCAGCAGCCCGCCGAGCACGCCGATCCCCGCCGCCGCGGGCCCGAAGCCGCCGAAGCCGTGCTGCGCGATCATCCAGCTGCCGAGCGCGGCCGCGCCGAGCCAGCCGATGCTCGCCGAGGTGACGTTCAACCCGAGCACCGTCCCCCGCACATCCTCCGGCACCTCGGCCAGCGCCGCCATCAGGCTCGGGCGGGCGATGGCATTGACGAAGACATAGGCGAAGCCGAGCGCCACCGACCCCTCCAGCCCCGGCAGCCAGCCGAAGAGCACCAGCGCCAGCGCCGCCGAGCCGAACATCGCCCCGGCGAAGGTCAGCCGCCGGTTGCCAAGCTTATCGGCAAGCTGCCCGCCCAGCACCGTGCCAAGGATGCTCCCCACGGCGAAGACCGCCAGCGGTATCACCACCCCGGCGAGCGAGAGCCCGTAGCTCGATTGCAGGAAGGTGGCGAAATAGACGGCGATGAGGCCGTAGCAGATGCGCTCCGCCACCCCCATCGCCAGCAGCCGCAGCACCGGCCCGGTGAGCGCCTTGCCCCGCACGGTCCCTGCTTTCTGCAAGCCGGACCCGCCCGGGGCCGGGCGCAGCGTCGTCGCCCAGAGCGCCAGCCCAGCCAAGACCGCGACGCCGGCGACCACCACATTGACGCCCCGCCAGCCGAGCGAGTCGCCGATCCAGGCCGCCATCGGCACGCCGAGCAGCAGGGTCAGCGATTGCCCGGCCATCACCCAGCCCAGGGCGCGCCCGCGCTGCCGGTCGACGACGCGCGCCGAGGCCTCGGCCATCAGCACGCCGGTGAAGGCCCCCGCGCAGCCGCCCGCCACCGCGATCCAGACCGCGACCCAGAGGAAGCTCCCCGCCTCCGCAACGCCCACCAGGCAGAGCGCCAGCGCCACCGGCCCGCCGATGAGGAAAGGCCGGCGCCCCCAGCGATCGGACCCGGCCCCGGCCAGCACGGAGGCGATGCCCCAGGCGACGGAGGTGACGGCCATGAGGTTGCCGACCAGCGGCAGGCTCGTCGCCAGGTCGCGCGACATCTCGAGCAGGAAGGGCGCCCGCGTTGTCCCACTGGAGGAGGCGGCGAACATGCCGAAGCAGGCCGCAGCCAGCAGCGCCCAGGGCATGGGCGGCTCGGCGGGTGGCGGGCCCTCGGCCGCATCGCCTGGCGGCATGGGCCAGCGACGACGGGCCATGGCATTTCCCCGGAGGTTTGATGGATTGCAGGTAAGCCTAAGCGGCCAACCTGGAAGGGTCCAGCCACGAGGGATAGGCTGCGCCCCCTTCCTGCCCCGGACTCCCACCTTGCCGAAACCCGCGCGCCCCGACCTGATCGGCCTGATCGCCTTGATGCTCATCCTCGGGGTGCTGGTCGGCGGCTACTTTCTCTTCCCCTATGTGCAAGCCGCCATGGGCTACCAGGATTGCATCGCCTCCGGCCGCATCACGGGCTGCTGAGCGTCCGCTGCACCGCGCGCCGCCAGCCGGCATAGGCCGCCTCGCGCTCCGCCTCCGCCATGGCCGGGGTGAAGCGCCGGTCGAGCTGCCACCGCGCGGCGAAATCCGCCGGCTCCGGGCAGAGACCGGCCTGCAGCCCGGCGAGGTAGCCGGCACCGAGCGCCGTCGTCTCGCGGATGGTCGGCCGGTCGACCGGCGCGCCCAGCACATCGGCGAGGAACTGCATCGTCCAGTCGGAGGCGACCATGCCGCCATCGACGCGCAGCACCGCGCTCTCGCCCGCGCCCATATCGGCCTGCATCGCCGCCACCAGGTCCCGCGTCTGGTAGCCGACGCTCTCCAGCGCGGCGCGGGCGAAATCCGCCCGGCCCGAGGCGCGGGTCAGCCCGTGGATGCTGCCGCGCGCCTCCGCATCCCAATGCGGCACCCCCAGACCCACGAAGGCCGGCACGAGGTAGAGCCGTCCCGCCGGGTCGGATTGCTCGGCGAGCGCCCCGCTCTCGGCCGCATCGGCGATGATGCCGAGGCCGTCGCGCAGCCACTGCACCGCGGCGCCGGCGACGAAGATTGCGCCCTCCAGCGCATAGGTCCGCCGGCCCCGGAGCTGGTAGGCGATGGTCGTCAGCAGCCGGTGGCGCGAGGCGATGGGCGCATCCCCGGTGTTCAGCAGGGCGAAGCAGCCCGTGCCATAGGTCGACTTCACCATCCCCGGCTCGAAGCAGGCCTGCCCGACGGTCGCCGCCTGCTGGTCGCCGGCAATGCCGAGCACGGGGATGGAGGCGCCGAGCAGCGTCGTCATGCCGAATTCGGCGGCGCAGTCGCGCACCTCCGGCAACATCCGCGCCGGCACGCGGAACAGCTCGCACATCGCCGGGTCCCAGGCGCCGGCGCGGATGTCGAAGAGCATGGTGCGCGCCGCATTGGTGGCATCGGTCGCATGGACACGCCCATCGGTGAGCTGCCAGAGCAGGAAGCTGTCGACCGTGCCGAAGGCGAGTTCGCCCTGCTCGGCGGCCGCCCGAGCGCCAGGCACGGCATCGAGGATCCAGGCGATCTTGGTCGCCGAGAAATAGGGGTCGATCAGCAGCCCGGTCGCGGCGGCGACGGCCGGGGCATGCCCTGCCTCGCGCAGCGCCGCGCAGGTGGAGGCCGTCCGCCTGTCCTGCCAGACGATCGCGCGATGGATCGGCCGCCCGGTGCTGCGGTTCCAGACCACCACCGTCTCGCGCTGGTTGGCGATGCCGATGCCGGCGATCTGGGTCGGCGCCAGCCCCGCCTTGTCGATCGCCTCCCGCATCACGGCAAGCGAGGTGTCCCAGAGATCCTCCACCTCATGCTCAACCCAGCCGGACTGCGGGTAGTGCTGCGGAAATTCCAGCTGCGCCGAGGCGATGGGCGCGAGATCGGGCGTGCGGAAGATGATCGCCCTGGTCGAGGTGGTGCCCTGGTCGAGGGCGAGGATATGGCCTTCGGCAGGCATGAGGGGAGCCTCTGCTGGATGGATGGCGGGGGCCGGAGCCCCCGCCCTTTGGGTCAGCTGCGGCGCGGCGGGTTGGCCGGCCAGCTCTGGATGAGCTTGTCGTAGTCGACTGTCTCGCCCTGCGGCTTCTCGTTCGCCAACTTGCGCTGCGGCGCGACGTTGCCGTCCTTCTGCGCCTGCTCGTACCAGTTCTCGGCCGTGGTCCGCGGGTTGAGCCGCGGGCCGCACTCGCCCTGCACATTGGCGCGCTGCAACCGCTCGAGCACGCTGTCCTGCGCCGCCGCCAGCGAGTCCATCGCCGCCTGCGGCGTCTTCGCGCCCGAGGAGGCATCGCCGATATTCTGCCACCAGAGCTGCGCCAGGCGCGGATAGTCGGGGATGTTCACCCCCGTCGGCGTCCATTGCACCCGGGCCGGCGAGCGGTAGAACTCGATCAGCCCGCCGAGCTGCTTGGCGCGGTCGGTGAAGGACTGGTGCCAGATGTCGCTCTCGCGGATGAAGGTGAGGCCGACATGGCTCTTCTTCAGGCTGGTCGACTTCGAGACGCAGAACTGCGCGTAGAGCCAGGCCGCGCGGCGCCGGTCGACGGGAGTGGACTTCAGCAGCGTCCAGGAGCCGGCATCCTGGTAGCCGAGCTTCATCCCCTCCTTCCAATAGGCGCCCTTCGGCGAGGGGGCCATGCGCCAGCGCGGCGTGCCGTCCGGATTCATCACCGCGAGGCCGGGCTTCACCATGTCGGCGGTGAAGGCGGTGTACCAGAAGATCTGCTGGGCGATGTTGCCCTGCGCCGGCACCGGGCCGCTCTCGCTGAAGGTCATGCCGGCCGCCTCGGGCGGGGCATACTTCTTCAGCCACTCCACATACTTGGTGATGGAATAGACCGCGGCCGGCCCGTTGGTGTCGCCGCCGCGCTCGATGGAGGAGCCGGTCGGGCGGCAGCCCTCCATGCGGATGCCCCATTCGTCGACCGGCTTGCCGTTCGGGATGCCGCGGTCGCCATTGCCCGCCATGGAGAGCCAGGCATCGGTGAAGCGCCAGCCGAGCGAGGGGTCCTTCTTGCCGTAGTCCATGTGGCCATAGACCTTGACCCCATCGATCTCCTTCACCGTGTTGGTGAAGAACTCGGCGATGTCCTCATAGGCGGACCAGTTCACCGGCACGCCGAGGTCGTAGCCGAATTGCCGCTTGAAGCCCTCCTTGATGGCCGGCCGGTTGAACCAGTCGTAGCGAAACCAGTAGACATTGGCGAACTGCTGGTCCGGCAGCTGGTAGAGCTTGCCGTCCGGCCCGGTGCCGAAGCTGCGGCCGATGAAATCCTCGAGGTCAAGCGTCGGCAGGGTCTGGTCCTTGCCCTCGCCCGCCATCCAGTCGGTCAGCGGCACCGCCTGCTGGTAGCGGAAATGCGTGCCGATGAGGTCGCTGTCGTTCACCCAGGCGTCGTAGACGTTGCGGCCGGACTGCATCTGCGTCTGCAGCTTCTCCACCACATCGCCTTCCTGCAGCAGGTCGTGGCGCAGGCGGATACCGGTGATCTCGGAGAAGGCGCGCGCCAGCGTCCGGGCCTCGTACTCATGGGTGGTGATGGTCTCGGAGACGACGTTGATCTCCTGGCCGCGGAAGGGCTGCGCGGCGCGGGCGAAGAACTCCATCTCCTGCATCTGCTGCTCTTGCGTCAGCGTCGAGGGCTGGAACTCCTCGGCGACCCAACGGCGCGCGGCGTCCATCCCCTGCGCGACCGAATGGCTCGGGCGGAGCAGCGCCGGCGCGGCGAGCACCGCGGCGCTGCCGAGCAGCCATTTGCGGCGCCCCATCGGTGTCATGGCATTCATTGCGTTTCCTCCTCAGTCAGGCGCGGCTGGCCTCGGGCCCGCCGCGTATGGTCAGGCCCAGCGGAACAATATCGCCCCATAGACGACGGATACGATACTCGCCCCCCAGAGCGGCGCATCCCCGGCCAGCGCCAGCCAGCCGAGATGAATGAAGGCGGAGCCGAGCAGCGTCAGGAACAGCCGGTCGCCTCGCGTCGTCGGCAGGCCGAGCATGCCGATGCGGTCCCGCTCCGGCCGCAGCGCGGCGAGCGTCGTCATCACCGCCAGCACGGCGAGCAGCCCGCTGAAGAACAGCGCCGTCTGCCAGGTCCAGGCCATCCACGAGAGCGCCATCAAACCCGCCCCAGCGCAAAGCCGCGCGCGATATGGTTGCGGACGAACCAGATGACGATCGCCCCGGGGATGATGGTCAGCACGCCCGCCGCTGCCAGCAGCCCCCAATCCATCCCCGCCGCCGAGACCGTGCGCGTCATCGTCGCCACGATGGGCTTGGCGTTCACCGTGGTGAGCGTCCGCGCCAGCAGCAGCTCCACCCAGGAGAACATGAAGCAGAAGAAGGCCGCGACGCCGACGCCACCTGCCACCAGCGGCAGGAAGTGGCGGATGAAGAAGGTCGGGAAGGACCAGCCGTCGATCGCCGCCGTCTCGTCGATCTCGCGCGGCACGCCGGACATGAAGCCCTCGAGGATCCAGACCGCGAGCGGGATGTTGAACAGGCAATGCGCCAGCGCCACCGCCCAGGGCGTGTCGAACAGCCCGACCGCGCTGTAGAGCTGGAAAAAGGGCAGCGCGAAGACCGCCGGCGGCGCCATCCGGTTCGACAGCAGCCAGAAGAACAGGTGCTTGTCGCCGAGGAAGCGGTAGCGGCTGAAGGCATAGGCCGCCGGCAACGCGACGGCGAGCGAGATCACCGTGTTCAGCGCCACATAGGTAAGGCTGTTGATATAACCGTTGTACCAGGACGGGTCGGTGAAGATGCGCCGGTAGTGCTCCAGCGTCGGGTTCTGCGGCCAGAGCGTCATCCCGGAGTTGATCTCGAGGTTCGTCTTCAGGCTCATATTGACGAGCCAATAGATCGGCACGAGCAGGAACAGGATGTAGAGCACCAGCACTACCCGGGGCATGGCGGCGCGCAGCGCGCCGCTCCGCGCCGGGGCACGCGCCTCGACGAGGGCGGCCGGGGCCAGCGTCGCGCCACTCATTTCACAGCCTCGCTCTGGCTGCGGGTCGTGGTGGCGAAGAACACCCAGCATACCGTCAGCACGATCAGGTTGTAGACGATGGACATGGCCGCCGCCTTGCCGAGGTCGAACTGCCCGAGCGCGATCTTGACGAGGTCGATCGAGAGGAAGGTCGTGGCATTGCCGGGCCCGCCGCCCGTCACCACGAAGGGCTCGGTATAGATCATGAAGCTGTCCATGAAGCGGAGCAGGATGGCGATGGTCAGCACCCGCTGCATCTTCGGCAGCTGGATGGCGCGGAACACCGCCCAGCTGCTCGCGCCGTCGACCTTCGCCGCCTGGTAATAGGCATCCGGAATGGCGCGCAGCCCGGCATAGCAGAGCAGCACGACGAGCGAGGTCCAGTGCCACACATCCATGGCGACGACCGTCGCCCAGGCCGCCAGCGGGTCCTGCGCGTAGTTGTACTCGATGCCGAGCCCGTTCACCGCCGCCCCGAGCAGGCCGATATCGCGCCGGGCGAAGACCTGCCAGATGGTACCGACCACGTTCCAGGGGATCAGCAGCGGCAGCGCCAGCAGCACCAGCGAGACGGCGACGCCCCAGCCGCGGCGCGGCAGGGTCAGCGCCACGCCGATGCCGAGCGGCACCTCGATCAGCAGGCAGAGCGCGCTGAACAGCAAGGTCCGCCACAGCGCATCGAAGAAGCGCCCGCCGAGATCGGTAGTGGGGTCGAGCAGCTCCTTGAACCAGCCGGTGCCGTTCCAGAAGAACTCATTGTTTCCGAAGCTGTCCTGCACCGAGTAGTTCACCACCGTCATCACCGGGATGAGGGCGGAGAAGGCGACCAGCGCCACCACCGGCAGCACCAGGAACCAGGCGCGGTTGTCGAGCGGCTTGGCCATCGCTCAGCCCTCCCCTGTGGCGAGAAGGCCATCGGCATAGATGTGCATCCGTCTGGAGTCGAGGGCGAGGCGCGGCTCCGCCGGCACCGCCATCCCCTCCGGCAGGGTGGCGGCGAACGGCACCCCCGCCAGTTCCACCCGCGCGATCCGGCGGCGCCCGAGATCCTCGACGCGCCGCACCGTCACCGGCAGCCCCTCCCGCGCAATCGCCGCGAATTCAGGCCTGATGCCGAGCTCGATCTTGCCGGAAAGCGCCCCGTAGCCGCGAGGCAGGCCGACCCGGTGGCCGCCCGCGAGGATGGCCGTATCGCCCTCCACCGCGCAGGGCAGGAAATTCATCCCCGGCGAGCCGATGAAATGCCCGACGAAGGTATGCGCCGGCCGGTCGAACAGCGCCTCCGGCGTGCCGACCTGCACCACCTCGCCGTCGCTCATCACCACGACCCGGTCGGCAAAGGTCAGCGCCTCGGTCTGGTCATGGGTGACGTAGATCATCGTCACCGGCACCTGCCGGTGCAGCTCCTTCAGCCGCGAGCGCAGCTCCCACTTCAAATGCGGGTCGATCACCGTCAGCGGCTCGTCGAAGAGGATTGCCGCGACGTCGTCGCGGACCAAGCCCCGCCCGAGCGAGATCTTCTGCTTGTCGTCCGCGCCGAGGTTGCGCGCCCGCCGGTCCAGCATGGAGGTCAGCCCGAGCAGCCCCGCCACATGCTCGACGCGCACCCGCGCCGCCGCCGCCGGCACGCCGCGATTGCGCAAGGGAAAGGCCAGGTTCTCCCGCACCGTCATCGTGTCGTATACGACGGGGAATTGGAACACCTGCGCCACGTTGCGCCGCTCGGTCGAGAGCGCCGTCACGTCATGCCCGTCGAAAAGCACGCGCCCCTCGCGCGGCTGCAGCAGGCCAGAGACGATGTTCAGCAGCGTCGTCTTGCCGCAGCCCGAAGGCCCGAGCAGGGCGTAGGCGCCGGCATCCTCCCAGACCATGTCCATCGGCTTCAGCGCGTAGGCGCTGCTGCCCGGGTAGCCATGCGCCAGGCGCTCGAAGGCGATGCGGGCCATCAGGCCGCTTCCGCCAAGGCCGCGACCGCGGCGAGCCTGCCATCGGCGCCGAAGACGAGGCAGCGCTGCGGATCGAGCCAGAGCGTCATCGCCTGCCCCGGCTCCGGCCGCTGCACGCCGGGGGTGAGCACCACCCAGTCCATCCCGCCGACCGTCAGGTGCACATAGGTCTCGGAGCCGGTGACCTCGGCGACGCGCACCTCGGCCGGCAGCGACACCGCGCCGGGCAGCGGCTCGAGCGAGACCTGGTGCGCGCGGATGCCGATGGTGCAGTCCCCATCCGCAACACCCGCCGGCGCCGGCAGCACCGCGCCCGAGGCGAGCACCAGCCGCCCGCCCTCGGCCCGCGCCGGCGCCTCGTTCAGCGGCGGGTCGGAGAAGACGCGCGCCGTGGCGAGATCCGCCGGCCGGCGGAACACCTCGCCCGCCCGCCCGAATTGCGTCAGCCGCCCCTCGGACAGCGTCGCCACGAAGCCGCCCAGCAGCAGCGCCTCCGCCGGCTCCGTCGTCGCATAGACGAAGACCGAGCCGCTCTCGGCGAAGAGCCTCGGCAGCTCCTCTCGCAGCTCCTCGCGCAGCTTGTAGTCGAGATTGGCCAGCGGCTCGTCCATGAGCACCAGCGCCGCCCGCTTGACCAGGGCCCGCGCGATCGCCGTCCGCTGCTGCTGCCCGCCCGAGAGCTCCAGCGGGCGCCGCGCAAGATAGGGCTCCAGCCGCAGCAGTCGCGCCGCCTCGCGCACCCGCGCTTCGATCTCCGCGCGCTTGAGCCCCGCCACGCGCAGCGGCGAGGCGATGTTCTCGAAGACCGAAAGCGTCGGGTAGTTGATGAACTGCTGGTAAACCATGGCGACGCTGCGCCGCCGCACCGGCTGGCCCGTCACCTCCCGCCCCTCGGCAAAGATCCGTCCCTCGCTCGGCCGGTCGAGCCCCGCCAGCAGCCGCAGCAGCGTCGTCTTGCCTGCGCCGGTCGGGCCAAGCAGCACATTCGGCAGCCCCTGCTGCAGCTCCAGCGTCACCGGATGCAGCACCGCCTGACCGCCGGAGGACAGCGCCAGCCCTTCCGCCCGCACCGTCATTCCGCAGCCCTCCCGGAACTCGCCCGCGCCGCGTCCATGTACTCCGCCAGCGCCGCCTGCCCCGCTTGATCGATGCGCAGGCCGAGCTTGCTTCGCCGCCACAGCACATCGGCCGGTGCGCGGGCCCATTCCTCGCGCATCTGCCAGTCGATCTCGCGCGCCGTGAGCCCGGCGCCGAAATGCCGGCCGAGATCCGCCATGCTACGCGCATCGCCCAGCACCCGCGCCGCCCGCGTGCCGTACTGGCGGACGAGCCGCCGCGCCAGCTTGGCCTCGATATAGGGATGGTCGCGCATCAGGGCCTCGACGAGCGCCGGCGCCCCGTCCCAGGCGAAATCCCCGCCCGGCAGCGAGGCCGCGGCCGTCCAGCCCGGCTTCAGCCCCGGGAAATGCGGCGCCAGCTTCGCCATCGCCGCCTCGGCCAGCCGCCGGTAGGTGGTGATCTTGCCGCCGAAGACGCTGAGCAGCGGCGCCCCGCCCTCCGCCTCGTCGATCTTGAGGACGTAGTCGCGCGTCGCCTCCTGCGCCCGCGACGCGCCATCGTCATAGAGCGGCCGCACACCGGAATAGCTCCAGACGACATCGGCCGGCGTGACCGGCTGGCGGAAATACTCGCTTACCGCGCGGCAGAGATACTCGGTCTCGGCTTCTGAGATCGTCGCCGTCGCCGGATCGCCCTCGAACTCCTCATCGGTCGTGCCGATGAGCATGAAATCCTCCTCATAGGGGATGGAGAAGCAGATCCGCCCATCGGGGTTCTGGAAGATGTAGCACCGGTCGTGCCCATAGAGCTTCCGGGTGACGATGTGGCTGCCCTTGACCATCCGCACGCGCGCCGGCGTGTTGACGCCCGCCACGCCGCCGAGCACCGAGCCCACCCAGGGCCCGGCCGCATTGACCAGCGCCCGGGCCTGCAGCTCCTGCACCGCGCCGCTGTCCTCGTCGCGCAGCGTCGCCTGCCACAGCCCGCCCTCGCGCCGGGCGGAGACGACGCGCGTCCGCGTCAGCACCGCCGCGCCGCGATCCGCCGCGTCCCGCGCATTCAGCACGACGAGCCGCGCATCCTCGACCCAGCAGTCGGAATACTCGAAGCCGCGCATCAGGTTGGGCTTCAGCGGCTCCCCCACCGGGTCCCGCCGCAGGTCGACGCTGCGCGTCGGCGGCAGGATGCGCCGCCCGCCCAGATGGTCGTAGAGGAAGAGGCCGAGCCGCAGGATCGGCCAGGGCCGCTGCCCCGCCGAATGCGGCAGCACGAAGCGCAGCGGCCAGACGATGTGCGGCGCCGCCCGCAACAGCACTTCGCGCTCGATCAGCGCCTCGCGCACGAGGCGAAATTCCCGGTACTCGAGATAGCGCAAGCCGCCATGGATCAGCTTGGTGGAGGAGGAGGAGGTAGCGCCCGCCAGGTCGCCCTTCTCGGCGAGCGTCACGGAGAGGCCGCGCCCCACCGCATCGCGTGCGATGCCGCAGCCATTCACGCCCCCGCCGATGACGAGGAGATCCAAGACCTGGCCGTTGCCCATAGCTGCCACGCGACTTTCCCTGGACGCCGAGCCGATGCTCCCTCACCGAATTCGAAAGCGCAAGCGAAAATTCCGCGCCCTAACCGCAACCTTACCGAGTTTCGCTTTCAGCCAGCTCCATGCGCGTCCCCGCCTCCCGGCAGGCCTCGGCGAAGCGCGGCGGCGGCGGCCGGTCCAGCACCACCGTATGCAGCTGCCGCACATGGCCGATGCGGATCGGCGCCGAACGCTCGAATTTCCCCGCATCCGCCACCAGGATCGGCTGCCGCGCATTGCCGAGGATGGCGCGCGAGACGCGCACCTCCCGGTAGTCGTAGTCGAGCAGGCTGCCATCCTCATCGAGGGCGGAGGCGCCGATCACCGCGAAATCCAGCTTGAACTCCGAGACGAGGTCGACCGTCGCCTCCCCCGCGATGCCCCCATCGGTCCGTCGCACCGGCCCGCCGGCGACGACGACCTCGACGCCCGGGCTCGGCAGCAGGATCGAGACGACATGGATGTTGTTGGTGACGACAAGCAGGTCGCGGTGCCGTGTCAGCGCCCGCGCCACCTCCTCCGTCGTCGTGCCGATATTGATGAAGAGGGAGGAGCCGTCCGGGATCAGCGCCGCGCAGCGCTCCGCGATCCGCCGCTTCTCCTCATGGGCGAGGGCCCGCCGCGCCTCGTAGGAGGCATTGGCGACGCCGGAGGCCAGCATCGCCCCGCCATGCTGCCGCGCCAGCAGGCCGAGGTCCCGCAGCAGGTTGAGGTCCTTGCGGATGGTCTGCGGGCTGACGGCGAAGCGCGCCGCCAGCTCCTCCACCCCGACGCGCCCTGCGCCGCGAGCCAGGCTGAGGATGGCCTGCTGCCGATCCGAGAGTTCCGCATGCGCCAGGGTCGTCGTCACCCTTCGAGGATGCGCCAAACGCGCCCAAAACGAAAGCGGCGAGTGGGCTCAGCAGCCGGTCTGCCGCGGCAGCCGCTCCACCTCCAGCCCGAAGAGCGGGCGAATGCCCGTCCCCAGCCAGTTGCCGAAGAAAGCCGCCACCATCCAGGCCCAGCCATGCAGGCTGCCCGAGGCGATCCCCGAGAAATAGGCGCCGATGTTGCACCCATAGGCGAGCCGCGCCCCGTAGCCGAGCATCACCCCGCCCACCACGGCGGCCAGCGCAGAGCGCCAGGGCACCCGCCAGCCCGGCGAGAAGCGCCCGGCCAGCGCCGAGGCCAGCAACGCGCCGAGGATGATGCCGAAATCCATCACCGAGGTGACGTCACGGAACACGCTCCCCTCCAGCGCCGCCCGGGCGGCCGGCGCCTGCCAATAGGGCCAGCTTGCCGGGTCGAGGCCGATCAGCGCCGCTGCCTTCGACCCCCAGAGGGCGAAGGCCGAGGTGATACCCCAGGGCCGGCCCGAGAGCGCCAGCGTGGCGAAGTTCAGCAGCGCCAGCGCCACCGCCCCGGCCACCAGCGGCCAGGGCCCGCGGAGCAGCCGGGCGAGGCCCTGCCGCGGCGCATCCGGCGGCGTCACTAGCCGACCATGCCGCCGCCGCTCCAGCACCACCGTCAACCAGGCGATGCCGGCGAAGACCGCGAGATTGGCGGCGAGCGCCGGCACCACCCCCCAGGCCTGCACCAGCGAGACCGGCGGCAGATGCGGCAGCGCCGACCACCAGTGCAGATGCGCCGCCCCCAGCGCCGAGCCGGCGATGAAGGCCGCGAGCGTCAGCAGCATCCGCACCGAGCCCCCGCCCACCGTATAGAGCGTGCCCGAGGCGCAGCCCCCGCCCATCTGCATGCCGATGCCGAAGAGGAAGGCGCCGAAGATCACCGAGATACCAACGGGTGAAACGAGCCCCCGCACCGGCTCGCCGAACAACGTGCCTGCCGCCAGGACCGGAAAGAAGAGCAGCACCGCGACGGCCAGCATCACCATCTGCGCGCGAAGCCCCGCCCCGCGACGGTCGGCGATGAAGACCCGCCAGGCCGAAGTGAAGCCGAAGGCCGCATGGTAGAGCACCAGCCCCAGCATGGCGCCGAGCAGGAAGAGCTCCGCCTGCCTCGAACTGACCGTCTGGGCGATGATGCCGCCGCCCAGCAGCAGCAGCCCCCCGGCGCTTAAAGCCGCCGGGACATTGATGGTCACCTGCCGCACCGCAGCCGGCGCGGCCAAGCTCGTCGCGGACATGCCGCTCCCCCTCTCGTCGAAACTGTCGCCCGCCAGATGGGAAGGGTCTTGCGCCGCATCCCATGCCGGCTGCGCATGGCTCCCCGGACCATGATGCGCGATCCAATAATCGCCCGTCAGGGTCGAGCTCGTTGCCAAGTCGCGCGCGTCATGCCTCCGGTCGTTGGCGATGATGCTCAGCCCAGCAGCCGCTCCGGCGTGATCAGCAACTCGCGGATCCGCCGCCCGGTCGCCTGCAAGACTGCATTGGCGATCGCCGGCGCCACGTCACGGATCGCCACCTCCGCCAGCCCATTCACCCCGAGCGGGTCGAAGCGGCGGTCGTCATCGAGGATGAAGATCGCCTCAAGCAACGGCACGTCGGCATTCACCGGCACCAGGTGCTCGGCGAGGTTGGCATTCATCGCCGTGTCGAAGCGAGCGTCCCACTCCGTTCGTCCCCCGAGCGCCATGCCGGGCCCGCCGACCATGCCGCCGATGCACCGGCTGCGCGCCGTCTTCGGGTTGAGAACGTGGCCGACGTCACAGGCGCCGACCATGCGCGGCACCCGCATTGTGCCCAGCTGCTCGTCGACCCACGCCTCGGCGTAGACGGCGCCGGAGGAGTGTCTCTGCGTCTTCTCCCGGGGCTGGGCCTGCACCTCAGCCTCGACCCAGCGAGATTGTGCCGCCGCAGTAGCGACGCATTACGCTCTGTTACGTCGCGTGTCGTTGCGCACCAGCACCTGAAATGAAAAACAACGCTTGAACCTATACAATTACTTGCGTACCCAAGCCTCGCTCACGCCGTACTGACAAGCGTGAGCGCCTTTGGGTTTCAACCACTGGGGAACAGTTTCTTGGTTGACTGCGCGTCTCACGCCAGCGGGGAAGGGGTTCCCGGCCGTATCGCAGCCCGCGATGCAACCGCGATCCATGGCCCGCACCGCGGCAATATTGGCCGTCGGGACGTAAGCGCGGCCTGATGTTGAATCGTATCTTAACCAACCACATTCGTTCGGACTCCGGCCGCCTGTTGCGCCGGGTTCCGGGTGAAGGCCGGGGCAACAAGCCTGGCCGTTGACACGGGTGCCGAGAGGTACCTGGGGGCTGCTGCAGCCCAGACGCCGTACCGACCCTGTGCCGCGCATCCTGTGCGGTGAGGTGCGTCGTGCGGCATCGCCAATGGACATTGGGGACCACTTTCGATGCCTAACAACCCGCTCAGCGTGAGCTTCGACAACGGCTTCGGCGCGCTAGGCAATGCCTGGAACGTTCCGGCACCCAGCAATGGAGAGGTGAAGCTCACCGGCTCCGCCGGCCTGATGGAATGGGCAAGCGGCAAGTCCGCCGGCCACGGCTACGGGACCTACACGGTCACCGCCAAGATCACCGGCAACGAGCCCGGCCCTGCCATCCTGCTGTGGCCGGGCGACGACCAATGGCCCGGCCAGGAAATCGACCTCGTCGAGAACGCGCATGACGGCTCGGGCCGGCAATACGGCACCGTTCACTGGAACAGCAACGGCAAGGACGCCTTCAAGACCGAGATGTTCGAGGGCGTGAAGGGCGGCGTCTTCCACGACTACCAGCTGATCTGGGCACCCGGGAAGATCACCTTCAAGGTCGATGGCCGGGACATGGGAAGCATCACCTCCCATGTGCCGAAGGACTTCGATCATAGCGGGATGAACAACACGATCGGCGTCCTGAACAACAACCCGGATACCTCGATCACCGTCTCGCATATCGACTTCAAGCCGCTCGGCAGCAGCGACCCGGCACCCGCTCCGGAGCCGGAGGCCGCCCCGGCGCCCGCGCCGTCCACCGGCAACGGCGGCGGCAGCTCCTCCGGCGGCTCCTCCGGCGGCGCCGTGGATTGGCATGCCGTCGCGGCCCAGGTTACGGCGAATTTCAACGCCACTGGCAAGTGGGAGATGCCCTCGAGCGGCGGTTCGAGCAGCCCGGCTCCCTCGGCCCCCGCGAACAACGCCCCGGTCGACTGGCACACGCTGGCCGCCCAGGCGACGGCGAATTTCGAGGCGACGGGCCAGTGGTTCATCTGAAGGACCCGATCGGGGCGAGGCCGTAAGGCAGCGTCCCGGTGCCGGCACCGCAAGGTGCCGTGCCTTTTGAGGGCAGCCTTTGAGATTGATCGACGGGCGGAAGCGATACCTCGCTTCCGCCCGATTTGCGTCCGGGCCCGCCGCGGTTGCGGCTCCGCCACGAACTCACCCTTTACCTCCGGCATCGCCTTGGCCCCGATCCGCCCGGCCGCCGTGGTGCCGCCCATATGCGCGACGCCGACGACGGCGTCGGGAGGACCGGCGGCGCGATGATCGTCTTGGTCAGGCGCAGGACGATGTCGCCGATTACCGAGGCGCAGCCGGAGAACGCCTTGGCCGTCTGCGGATCGGGCCAGGTCTCGTGGCAGACACGCAACACGGCGATGCCGGGCACCATGGCGATGCGGATGTAGGTCGTCGGCCGATTGGTCGCATCCGCCGCGCATCCTGGCCGGGGTGCGAGGCACAGGCCAGAATGCCTCAGCGGGGCTCGGGCTGCACCCCGGGCCCCGCGGCGATCCCGGCGGGCAGCCCGTTATGGGCGGCCGCCCGTCACCTCAAGGATCTGGCCACTGATGTAGTTCGATTCGGGGATGCAGAGCAGGTAGACCGAGCCCGCCGCCTCCTCCGGCCTGCCGCCGCGGCCGAGCGGGATCATCGTCTCGGCATTCTTCAGCACCTCTGGCCGCACGCCCACCGGGATCTCGCGCCCGGAGATGTCGATGGTCGCGCCGCCATGCGCCGGCGCCTCGGTCAGCCGCGTCATGATGAGGCCGAAAGCGACGGCGTTCACGTTCACCTTGTACCTGCCCCATTCCTTCGCCATCGCCTTGGTCAGGCCCATGATGCCGGCCTTGGCGGTGGAGTAGTTCGCCTGCCCCGCATTGCCGTAGACGCCGGAGGTGGAGCTGACATTGACCACCTTGCGGAACACCTCCCGCCCCTCGGAGGCCTCCTGCCGCGCCGCCTCGCGGATGAAGCGGGAGGCGGCGCGCATGATGCGGAAGGGCGCCGTCAGATGGACGTTGAGGATCGCCATCCACTGCTCGTCCGACATCTTCTGGATGACGTTGTCCCAGGTATAGCCGGCATTGTTGACGATGATGTCGAGCCCGCCGAAGCCGTCGATGCCCGCCTGGACGAAGCGCTCGGCGAAGCCCTCCGCCGTCACGTCGCCGTTGCAGGCGATGGCGGTGCCGCCCGCCGCCTCGATCTCGGCCACGGTCTCGGCGCCCGGCGCGTCGTCCAGGTCGTTGACGACGACGCGCGCGCCCTCGCCGGCGAGCTTCAGCGCAATCTGCCGGCCGATGCCGCGGCCGGAGCCGGTGACGAGCGCGACCTTGCCTTCGAGCTTGCGGGACATGACTTCTCCTCCTCCTGGTTGTTGGCCCCTATGCGAGGCGCCATTCCGCGACGCCATCCGCCGCCGGGATGGCGCGGCCGAGCGTGCCGATCGGCGTCCGCTCCCGCCGCAGCAGCAGGGCGATGGCCTCGCCGTCGCCGGCCGGCACGCGTGCCAGCCCGCGCCGTCCGTCCTCGTGGCGCAGGATGACGACGCCCTGCTCCGGCGCGCCCTCGCGGTCATGCAGCACGGTGAAGCTCTCGATGCGCGCCGGCCCCGCCGCCGCCTCGGCGAAATCGGGCACCGGCCCGCGCCGCCCATCCGCCTCCGCCTGCACGCCGTAGCCCTCGGCCAGGCTGCCCGGCGCCGGCCGCCGCGCCAGCACCACCGCATGGTGCTTGGTGACGAACTCGCCCTGCCCGTAGAGCAGCGCCGGCCGGTCCTCGCCCTGGCGCAGCGCCCGCAGCATCGCCGCGGCCGCATGGGTCATGTAGTTGTTGAGCGGCGCGCCGAAGAAGGTGAGCCCACCCGTCGTCGTCGGCACCGCCCCCGCCGGCAGGCCGAGCCTTCTCGCCGCCATCTTCGGCACGCAGGGAAAGCAGGAATAGAGCTCGCAGGTGCCGAATCCTTCGCCCGCAATGCCCGCGCAGGCATCGAGCACCGCATTCTGCGCCTGCGCCTCGTGATAGTGGTCGCGCCGGAGGTAGTCGCGCGGCTCCACCGCCGCCGCGCCGCCCCAGAGGAAGACCATCCGATCCTCCGCGACGCCCGCCGCCCGGGCGCGCGCCAGGCTGGTCAGCAGCAGGGCCGCGCCCTGGTTCACCATCGGGTTGGCGACCTGCAGCTTGGTGTAGGGATAGGCGATCGGCCGGTTCGCCGCGCTTGCCGTGCCGATCTCCTCCGGGCTGTACTCCCGCTTCAGCCAAGCCGCCGGGTTGCGCGCCGCGACGCCGGAGAAGGCGGCCCACAGCGCCGCGGAGTCCGCCTGCCCCTCGGCCGGGCTCTGGCCGAGATGGGCTTGCACCGCATTCTCGTAGAAGGGATAAACCGAGACGGGGTCGGCGACGCCGAGCCGCACCGCCAGCGGATGCAGGTAGTCCCGCCCCCGCACCCGCCGCCAGTTGGGGTCCGGCTCGGTCCAGGGCAGCTCCACCCCCACCTTCCGCGCCTGCGCCACGGCATGCGTCGCCTCGCCGCCGACCACGGCCGAGACCTCGCTCTCGCCGCGCGCGATGCGCAGCGCCGCCTCGTGCAGAAAGCGCACCGGGCTCTCGCCGCCAACCGGCCCATAGACCATCCGGCGCGGCGCCCCGCCGAGCCGTGCCGCCAGCGCCGCCGGCAGGTCGCCATAGGGCCAGGAGACGCTGTTGACGACATCGAGGCTGTCGAGCCGCGCCAGCAGCCCCGGCGCCCCCGCATCCTCGCCCGCGCGCCGCAGCGCCTCCGCCATCAGCGCCACGGGCTCGAGGGCGAGGCGTGGCTCGGCCGGGCGATCCACGACCTCGCCGGCGCCGACCAGCACGGGAATGCGCCCCGCCTCCTGCCCTGCCGCCATGGAGCTCCTCCGCCTCGTCCCTGCCGCAAGGGAAGCGCGCCCCGGTCGCTTTGCCAACCCGCGCTTTACGCCCGGCGCCGCAACTGGTCCGATGGCCGGCGAGGAGGCCCCGCATGACCCTCATCATCCACGGCACCACCATCCTCACCATCGACGATGCGGACCGCGTGCTGCACGGCGCCGCCATCGCCGTCGAGGCGGGCCGCATCGCCGCACTCGGCCCGGATGCGGAGGTCCTCCCCCGCTACCCCGGCGCGACCCTCGTCGACGGCCGCGACCGCGCCGTGCTGCCGGGCTTCGCCAACATCCACACGCATCTCGGCATGACGCTGGCCCGAGGCCTCTTCGAGGACCTCTCCCCGCCGCACCGCCCGCCCTTCTGCGGCGGCCTCTCCCCCATCCCCCTGCCCCGCCTCGCGCCGGAGGAGGCCTCGGTGATGGCCCAGCTCGGCGCGCTGGAGGCGATCCGCAGCGGCACCACGGCGCTGCTCGAGGACGGCGCCGGCCTCATCCACTATGCCGGGGCGATGGCCGCCACCGGCCTCAGGATGCTGCTCACTGAACGCTGCTGGGACCGCGCCGGCACCGAGATCGGCGACCCCTCTCCCTTCGAGCAGTCCGATGCCCTGGCCGAGGACGGGCTCGAGCGCGTCACCCGGCTGCACGCCGCCTGGCATGGCAAGGCCGAGGGCCGGCTGCGCGTCGGCGTCTCCGCCTGGGCGCCCGACATGTGCTCGCCCGCGCTGCTGCAACGGCTGGAGGCGCTGCGGGCGAAGCTCGACACCATCGGCACCATCCACCTTAACCAGATCTGGGGCGAGGTCGCCGCCGTCCAGGCGCATCGCGGTCGGCTGCCGACGGAGTACCTGGCCGATACCGGCTTCCTCCAGCCCCGCCTCGTCGCCGCCCACTGCCGCTGCATGGCGCATCAGGAGGAGCGGCTGCTCGGCCGCTCCCGCGCCGCCGTCTCCTTCAACTCCGCCATCGCCGCGCGCCGCGGCCTGTCGCCCCGCATCTCCGTCCTGCAGGCCGAGGGCTGCACCATTGGCATGGGCACCGACAACATGGCCGAGGACATGGTGGAGGCGATGCGCACCGGCCTCTTCATGGAGCGCATCCGCCGCGAGGACGGCCGCGCGCCGACGCCGGAGGAGGCGCTGCGCTGGGCCACGCGCAACGGCTATGCCGCGATGGGCCTGCCGGATGGCGGCTGGCTCGCCTCCGGCAACCGCGCCGACCTCATCCTGATCCGCACCGACCGCCCCCACCTCATGCCCCGCCTGCGGATGGCCAGCGCCTTCGTCCACCAAGGCCAGGCCGGCGACGTGGAGAGCGTGATGGTGGACGGCCAGTGGATCATGCGCGAGCGCCGCATCCTCACCATGGACGAGCCGGCGGTCCTGCGCGAGGCGGAGGGCATCGCCCGGCGCGCTTGGGGCCGCCTCCGCGCCGAGCGCCCGGACCTCCCCTGGCCCGCCGGCATGGCCCCCTTGGACTGAGGCGTGCGCCGGCGCCATACTTTGCCGCGTCGGGGGAGGGAAACATCCATGGGCAACCGCATCGCCATCATCGGCGCCGGCGCCGTCGGCGGCTATGCCGGGGCGCATATGGCGCAGGCCGGCGAGGACGTGACCTTCGTCGACATGTGGCCCGAGAATGTCGAGGCGATGCGGACGCGCGGCCTCCGCATCTCCCACCTGCGCGACGTGCCGGAATTCACCGTCCCCGTCCGCGCCATCCACCTGACCGAGCTGCAGCAGGCCTCGAAGGAGCGGCCCTTCGACATCGCCTTCATCTGCGTGAAGTCCTACGACACCGCCTGGGCCACGCTGATGGTGCGGCAGTACCTGGCGGCCGACGGCTTCTGCGTGTCGCTGCAGAACTGCATCAACGAGGAAACCATCGCCGGCATCGTCGGCTGGGGCCGCACCCTCGGCGCCATCGCCTCCTCGATCACCGTCGATCTGTGCGAGGCGGGCCATGTCCGCCGCGCCGCGGGCAAGTCGGGCGCGTCGCACACCGTCTTCCGCGTCGGCGAGGTGCATGGCCGCCTGACCAGGCGCGTGCAGGAGGTTGCCCGCCTCACCGCGCTGGCCGACAGCACCCAGGTGACGAGCAATCTCTGGGGCGAGCGCTGGTCGAAGCTCGTCACCAATGCGATGGCGAACGGCCTCTCCGCCTGCACCGGCCTCGTCAGCCGCGACATCCTGCTGGACGATACGCTGCGCCAGTTCACCGCCCGCCTCGGCGCCGAGGCGATCCGCCTGGGGCAGGCGCTCGGCTACAACCTGGAGGAGGTCCACCACCTCGACCCGGAGGTGATCGCCCGCGCCGGCGAGGGCGACCCGGCGGCGCGCCGCGCCTATGACGAGCACCGGCTGGCCGAGGCCCGCAAACCCGGCGGCGGCGCCCATCGCCCCTCCATGGGCCAGGACATGGTGAAGGGCCGCCGCACCGAGATCGAGTTCCTCAACGGCTTCATCGTCGACCGCGCGCAGGAGATCGGCCTCCCGACGCCCGCCAACGCCGCCCTCACCGACATCGTCAAGCGCGTCGAGCGCGGCGAGCTCTCGCCCGACCCGGCGCATGTCACCAGCCTGCGCCTGAACTAGGGCCAGAGTTCGATCAGGTTTGCCGCGGCGACGAGGTCGGCCTCGCGTCCGGTGATGCTACACCGGGCGTCGGGTGAGCAGGAGCGAGACGCCGAGGCTGCCGAGCAAGGCTCCGGAGCCTTGGCGCAGGCGGCGCAGGAGCGCGGTTCGGCCCGCGGCGCGCCGACGCAGGACCGAGGCTGCGCCGACCACGAGGGCGGCCATTGCGGTGTTGAGCGCGATCGAGATCAGGCCGAGCACCGTGAACTGCAGGGCGACGCTGCCCCGGCTCGCATCGATGAACTGCGGGATGAGAGCCAGGAAGAAGGCTGCCGTCTTCGGGTTCGTGGCCTCCACGATCATGCCCTGGCGCAGCGCTCGCCACCCGTCGGCACGGGTCGCCGCACCTGGTTCGAGGATTGGTGCGTCGGCGGATCGCCATGTCTGGATGCCCAGGTAAATGAGATAGAGGCCGCCTAGGATCTTGAGCGCGCTGAAGGCGGTCGCGCTCGCCATGATGAGGGCGGAGACGCCCACCGCACCGGCGACCACATGCGCAAGGCCGCCGAGCGCCGTGCCGAGGCAGGATGCGAACCCGTCCGCGCGCCCCGACGCGAGCGTGCGCCCGGCGACGTAGAACAGGCCAGGCCCGGGCAAGGCGGCGAGGAGGAGCGCGGCGCCGGCGAACAGGATCAAGGTGGAAGCTGCGGGCATAAGGTTTCCTGACGGGCTGGCCGCAAGTCAACGCCGTGGCGGGAACATCGTTTGGCCGGCCAACGGCACCGGAGCGCGATGATGGCGGCAAGCGCAGCCTGCCGTAGCGGTTGGCCATGCGTGGGAAGTCCTCAAGGCGGCGGAACGCGGCCTCGATTCTGCAGGGCTCCCTGTAGCGCTCCCGGTCGTGTCGGGCTGGTTTCCTCGGCAGGAACGGCTCCAGCACCGCCCACCGCTCGTCGCACGACCGGAACAGGTCCACCGTCGCTGCCCTCGCACGACGCGAAGCCGCAGCCCGAGCGCGGCCACGCCGTCAGCGCAAGCATCCATTCGAGTTCCGGCCCCAGGCGTCGCGCCGCCCTCAGCCGCCCTTCTGGCCGGCGCGCAACCGCTCCTCCTGCGCGGCGAGCTCCGGCGGCACATCGCCGAAATCCGCCATCCCGTAGACCGGGCGGATCTCGATCTCACTCGGCCCGGGCATCGGGTTCGGGCAGCGCTTCGCCCATTCCACCGCCTCGGCCATGTCCTTCACCTGCCATAGCCAGAACCCCGCGACCAGTTCGCGGGTCGCGGCGAATGGCCCGTCGGTCACGCTGCGCCCGGCCCCATCGAAGGCCACGCGCTTGCCCTGCGCGGAGGGCTTCAACCCCTCACCCGCGAGCAGCAGGCCGGCCTTGGCGAGGTCCTCGTTGAACCGTCCCATCGCCATCATCAGCTCGGTCGATGGCATAAGCCCGGCCTCGCTGTCCTCCGTCGCCTTCACCAGCACCATCACGCGCATCCTGCCTCTCCTCCCATGTGGCCCCGCCAGGCTCGAAACGGCGGCCCCCCACCGGGGCACAGCATGGCGAAGATTTTTTGCCGAAGCATCCCGGCCGCTATAGCCTGCACCCAACGACGAGAATTGCCCGGGCGCGCTGGCCGCCCGGCGGGAGGCCCCCTTGCGCATCATGCTCCTCGCCCTGCTGCTGCTGGCCGCCACCGCCCAGGCCCAGCCCTTCCCCAGCCGCCCGGTTACCATCGTCGCCGCCGGCGCCGCGGGCGGGCCGACCGACACCATCACCCGCATCCTGGCCGATGCGCTGGGCCGCGCCCTGCCGCAGCCCGTCGTCGTGGAGGCGATCGGCGGCTCCCTCGTCGGGCCGCAGCGGGTCGCCCAGGCGCGGCCGGACGGATACACGCTGCTGGTCAACAATATCGGCTTCGCCGCCAGCGCGACCCTTTACCGCAAGCTGCCCTACGACGTGCTCGAGAGCTTCGCGCCGCTCGGCCTCGTCTCCGACGCGGCGATGACCTTCATCGCCCGCCCCGGCTTCCCCGCCGCCGACCTCCGCGGCTACATCGCCGCGCTGCGCGAGGGCGGGGACCGGCTGAACCTCGCCAGTGCCGGCCTCGGCTCCGCTTCGCATCTCTGCGGCGTGCTGCTGCAGCAGGCGGCCGGCGCCCAGGCGACGACGGTCGTCTTCCGCGGCACCGGCCCCGCCATCGCCGAGCTGATGGCGGGCCGGCTCGACCTGCTCTGCGACCAGGCGACCAACACGGTGCCCTACATCAAGGACAACCGCATCGCCTCCTACGCCGTCTCCAGCACCGCCCGCCTCACGGAGTTGCCGGGGCTCCCGACCACGGCCGAGGCCGGCTTCCCGGCCTTGGTCATGACCACCTGGCATGCCATGTACGCCCCTGCCGGGACACCGGAGGAGGTGCAGGCCACGCTCTCCGCCGCGCTGCGCTCCGCCATGCGCGACGAGGCGCTGCGCCGCCGCTTCGCCGAGCTGGCGACCGAGCCGGCGACGGCGGAGCGCGCCTCCATCGCCTTCCACCGCCGCTTCCTGGCTGAGGAGGTTGCCCGCTGGCGGCCGATCATCCAGGCGGCCGGGGCCTATGCGGACTGACCGCCCCCTTGGCCTTGCCCGCCGGCGGGGGCCGCGCCCATATGCCGGGGATGGACCTCGACTTCACTGATGCCGAGCTGCATCGCTACTCCCGCCACATCCTGCTGCAGGATGTGGGCGCCATCGGCCAGGCGAAGCTGCGGGCGGCGCGGGTGCTGGTGGTCGGCGCTGGCGGGCTCGGCGCGCCGCTCGCCCTCTACCTGGCCGCGGCCGGCATCGGCACCATCGGCCTTGCCGACCACGACGCGCTGGAGCTTTCCAACCTCCAGCGCCAGGTGATCCACAACACCGCCCGGATCGGCCGCAACAAGGCGGAGAGCGCCGCCGAGACCCTGGCCGGCCTCAACCCCGAGGTGCGCGTCGAGACCCACCCCCTCCGCCTCGATGCCGGGACGGCCGCGGCGCTGATCCCGCGCTACGACCTGGTCTGCGACGGCACCGATAACTTCGCCACCCGCTTCCTGCTCGGCGATGCCTGCCACCTGCTCGGCCGGCCGCTGGTCTCGGCGGCGGTGCTTCGCTTCGAGGGCCAGCTCTCGACCTTCAAGTCGCATCTCGGCGTGCCGCATCCCTGCCACCGCTGCCTCCATCCGGAGCCGCCGCCGGAAGGGCTCGTTCCGAGCTGCTCCGAGGCCGGCGTGCTCGGCGCCGTCACCGGCGTCATGGGCACGTTGCAGGCGGCCGAGGTGCTGAAGGAGATCCTCGGCATCGGCGCTTCCATGTCCGGCCGGCTGCTGCTATGGGACGCGCTGGACACGCGCTTCCGCACCATCCGCCTCCGCCGCGACCCCGGCTGTGCCCTCTGCGGCGAGGCGGCGACCATCCGCGACCTCTCGGCCCATGCCGCGCCCGCGCCGCTGGCCTGCACCGCGGCCTGAATGCCGAAGCCCCTCGGCATCCTGCTGATCTCGGGCGGGCATGAGCGCGCCCATTACGCCCTGGTGCTGGCCACCGGCGCCGCCGCCCTCGGCCGCGAGGTCACGCTCTTCGCCACCAATGCTGGCTGCCGCCTGCTACTGGCCGGGCAGCCCCTGCTCGCCGACCCGCGCGAGGCGGAGGTCGCCGCCCGCGGCGTCGCCGGCATCGGTCCGCTGCTCGAGGCGGCGGAGGAGCTCGGCCTCAGCCTCCTCGCCTGCGAGGCCGGACTTCGCAGCGAGGGGCTGGAGGGCGCTCCGCTCCGCCCTTCCGCCACGGTTGCAGGCGTCGCTACCTTCCTCGCCGCGGTCGGCGATGGGCAGATCGCCACGCTATAGCTTGACCTCAGCCCCTGCGGCTTGGCATCCCCTTCGCGTGATGCATTCCCGCCCCACCCTCCTGCTTTGCCTGGCCCTCGCCGCGCCAGCCGCCCATGCGCAGAGCAGCCTCGGCCAGCCGGGCACGCTGCCGCCGCCACGCGCCGCGACGCCGGCGCCCTCGGCCCCGGCGCCGCAGCAACCGGCCCCGCCCCGGCCCGCCCCGCCGAAGCCGCCACAGGCCCAGACGCCCCCCCGCCCCGCTGCCCCCAGCCGGCCGGCCCAATCGCCCGCAGCCCAGTCGCCCACGGCCCAGGCGCCGCCCGCACAGACAACGCCGGCACGCCCGCCCGCGGCGCCGACTGTGCAGCCCCGCCCCGGCACCAGCGGTGCCCGCCCGGCGACGCCGAACCAGGCCCAGCAGCAACCCCGCCGCCGGCCCCCTCCTGCTGCCGCCGCAGCGGGTGCCGCAGCGGGTGCCGCAGCAGGGGCGGCCGCCATTGCCGTCGCCCCGCCTGCCCCGGCCGCCCCGCCGCCGCCGCCCGTGCCGGCGGTCGGCTCCGACACCGGCCGCCCGCTGCCGCGCTTCGCCGCGCTCGGCTCGAACCAGGTCAATCTCCGCGTCGGGCCCGACCTCCGCTTCCGCATCGACTGGACCTACCAGCGGAAGGACCTGCCCGTGCAGATCATCGAGGAGCACCAGGTCTGGCGCCGCATCCGCGACCCGGAGGGCACCGAGGGATGGGTCCAGCGCCCGCTGCTGACCTCCCGCCGCACCTTCATGGTTCAGGGCGAGGAGCGGACGCTGCGGCGCCGCCCCGACAGCCAGGCCGAGGCCGTCGCCCATCTCCGCCCTGGCGTCATCGGCAGCCTCCGCCGCTGCGAGGCCGGCAGCGCCTGGTGCGAGGCCCGGGTCGGCGACTACGGCGGCTGGATCAGGCGCAGCGAGATCTGGGGCGTGACACCGGACGAGGTCATCGGCGATTGAGAATTCCGGGCGGCCGCCCTAGCCTCCCCCCATGAGCGACGCCCCCACCGATGCACGCCCCATTGGGATCCACGACCTCGGCGGCGCCAGCCGCTACCGCTGCTCCCCGGTCGAGCGCGACGAGGCGCCGCCCGACGAGTTCGGCAAGCGGGTGGACGCCATCCGCCAGATCCTCGCCCAGAAGGGGCTGATGACGGTCGACGAGCTGCGGCGGGGGATCGAAAGCATCCCCGAGGCCGAGTACTTCGCCCTGACCTATTACGAGCGCTGGCTGACCTCGATCAGCAACATCATGGTCGAGAAGGGCGTCATCCCGGCGGAGGAGCTGCGGTGAGCGCCGCCTTCGCCCCCGGCACGCGAATCCGGGTGAAGGACGACTGGCCGGAGCGCCGCGGCCCCTGCCATATCCGCACGCCGCACTACCTGCGCGGCCGCGAGGGCGTGATCCAGGCCGTGCTCGGCGAATTCCCCAATCCGGAGGACCTTGCCTTCGCCCGCCCGGCGCCGCGCCGGCCGCTCTACCACGTCCTCTTCGAGCAGCCGCCGGTCTGGGCCGAGGGCGAGGCCGGCGACAGCCTCCTCGTCGAAATCTTCGAGCACTGGCTCGAACCCGCCACCACCATCACCCCCCCGTCCCAGGAGGCCGCATGAGCGCCCCGGCTCGCCCCGAATCCCTCGCCCTGCTGGACAAATTCGTCGCGGCGCTCGCCGCCCGCGGCCTCGTCACCGAGCAGGAGATCGCCGAGCGCCAGGCCAGCACTGACCGCGCCAGCCCGGAGATCGGCGCCCGCATGGTCGCCCGTGCCTGGCTGGATGACAGCTACCGCCGCCTCCTGCTCACGGACGGCGCCGCCGCGGCGGAGCGGATGGGCGTCTCCATGGCCGGCGCGCCGCCCCTCGGCGTGCTCGAGAACCGGCCGGGCCTGCATCACCTCGTCGTCTGCACCCTCTGCAGCTGCTACCCGCGCGCCGTGCTCGGCTATCCGCCTCACTGGTACAAGTCCTTCGAGTACCGCGCCCGCGCCGTGCGCGAGCCGCGCGCCGTGCTCGCCGAATGGGGCACCGCCCTGCCGCCGGGCACCCAGGTCCGCGTGGTCGACAGCACCGCCGACTACCGCTGGATGGTGCTGCCCATGCGCCCTGCCGGCACCGAGGGCTGGAGCGAGGACCAGCTCACCGCCATCGTCACGCGGGATGCGCTGGTCGGGGTTGCGCTGCCGCAGCTTCCTGTCGCCGCCGCCGCCGAGTAGCCTCCTGCCCGGGAGCAAGCCCCGACCGGGCGGAGACAGCCGCTCGGGGCAATCCGCTCGACAAGACTGCCAGCTGGAGCGGTGTCCGTGAGCCAGGGCAAACGGAACCCGCTTTCGGGAAGCGCCGGGGACCAGGATACGGGATGACGCCGCAGGACGGACTGCCGCAGCCGCGGCGCAGCCTGGCGGCCGCCGCCATCCTCCTTTCCATCCTCGTCACAGTCCTCGACACCTCCATGATCAACGTCGCGCTGCCGGCGATCGCCGGCGATCTCGGCGTCGCCCCGGCGAGCATCATCTGGCTCAGCAACGGCTACCAGCTCGTCGTCGTGGCGACGCTGATCTCCTTCGCCTCCCTCGCCGAGATCATCGGCTTCCGTCGAGTCTACCTCGCCGGCTTCGCCCTCTATGTCGTCGCCTCCCTCGCCTGCGCCCTTGCCCCCACCTTCCCGGCGCTGATCGCGGCGCGGGTGCTCCAGGGCATCGGCGCCTCGGCGGTGATGGCGCTGACCGCCGGCCTCATCCGTTACACCTATCCGGGAAGCCAGCTCGGCCGCGCCATCGGCTTCAATACCCTGACCGTGGCGTTCGCCGGCGCGATCGGCCCGACCCTCGGCTCGGCCATCCTCGCCTTCGGCCCGTGGCCCTGGCTCTTCGCAGTCAATGTCCCGCTCGGCCTCGCCGCCATCATCCTCGGCGGGCTGACCCTGCCGGAGACGCCGCGCGCCCATCGCCGCTTCGACGTCGCCGCGGCGGCCCTCGCCGCCCTCGCCTTTGGCCTCCTCTTCCTCGGTGCCGACCTGGCGCTCGCGCTGCCCTGGGTCGGCGCCGTGCTGATGGCGGGCGGCATCGCCGCCGGCATCGCCCTCGTCCGCCGCGACCTCACGCGGCCGGCGCCGCTGCTGCCGCTCGACCTGCTGCGCCTGCCGCCCGTGGCCGTCTCCGTCCTTGCATCGGTCTGCGCCTTCGCCGCCTGGTCGCTGAGCTTCGTCTCCCTGCCCTTCCACTTCGTCAGCAACGGGCATGAGCAGGCGACGACCGGCTTCATGATGACACCCTGGCCGGTGGCGCTGGCCATCGCCGCGCCGCTCGCCGGCCGCCTCTCAGACCGTCTCCCGACCGCCCTGCTCTGCATGGCCGGCGGCGGGACGCTGGCCATCGCGCTCGCCCTGCTGATCGCCCTTCCCGGCACCTCGCCGGTGGTGCTGCTCGGCCTCGCGGTCGGGCTGGGGGGCTTCGGCTTCGGCTTCTTCCAGACGCCGAACAACCGCACCATGCTCTCCTCCGCCCCCAAGGCGCGCAGCGGCGGGGCGGGCGGGATGCAGGCCACGGCGCGCCTGCTCGGGCAGACCATCGGCACCACCCTCACCGCGCTGATCTTCCAGGCCGGGGGCGGGCCGAAGCTGGCGATGGGGGTGGGCGCCGGCTTCGCCGTCGCCGCCGCCGGCATCAGCCTGCTGCGGCGCAGGACCTAAAGCGGCTTCCCTTCGACCTGGCTCACGGAACCCGCTCCAGCCTGTTGTTTGGCCGAGTAACCTACTCCGATCGAGTGGCCCCACCTGACCGGCGTTTGCTCCCGACCATGACCCGCGGTCACCGGACCGCGGATCATGGTCCGGCTTGCTGTTGGGCCACAGGACCCGCGCCGCTGGCGATCACGCCCCGGTACCAGGTTTCATTCCGTCACGAAACCAGGCCCTTCCGTCCCGCGTTGCGGCGCAACCGAACCATGGAGGTCGATGGTGTGATGACAACTTTCACCCGGCGTTCCCTCTCGGCCCTGCTGCTGGCCGGCGCCACCGCCGGGACCCTCGCCGGTCCGCGGCTTGCCGCGGCCGAGACCCAGCGCGAGATCGATGCCGATGTCGCTGCGGCCATGGTGCGGCTGCGCGCCCTGCCGCAGACCACGACCCTGCTGCGCGAGGCGCATGCCGTGCTGGTCTTCCCGCGCATCATCAGCGGCGGCTTGATCGTCGGCGGGCAATATGGCCAGGGCGCGCTGCTGCGCGGCGGGCGGACGGAGGGCTACTATTCCATCGCCGGGCTGTCGCTCGGCTTCCTCGCCGGCGCGCAATCGGCCGGCCTCGCCATGTTCTTCATGACCGAGCAGGCCGCCGCCACGCTGCGCCAGCGCGACGGCTGGGAGGTCGGCACCGGCCCGACCGTGGTCGCGCTCGACCGCGGCCTGCAGGCCAATGCCTCCTCCACCACGCTGACCGAGCCGGTCTACGCCATCACCTTCAACCAGGAAGGATTGATGGCGGCCCTGGCGCTGAACGGCACCAAGATCTCCCGCATCACGCCCCAGGCCGGCTGAGGCGCGACGCGGGAGGGGCGAGGGCTCGAGCATGATCGCCGAAGGCTGGAACGGCCGAAGGCGTGAATCATGCGACAAAACAAAAGGCTAGACCTTCGCCCCCTCGATCACGTTGCCGAACCGCTCCCAGGTGGTGCCGCTCCACTTCTGGAGCTGCATGTGCCGGATCGGGTGGAAATTGTCCGGCGCCGTGTTCACGAGGATCCCTGGGATCAGCGTCGGGATCTCGAGATTCTTGAGGTTCGCCGCCTGCCGCATGATGTTCTCGCGGGCGAAGTTGCCCTCGCACTGCTTCAGCACCTGCATCATCGTCGTGGCGACGCCGAAGGCGAAGGGGAAGCTGCCATCCTTCATGTCCCCGTCGGGGATGTATTTCTGCATGAAGGCCCGCCACTGGTTCATCCCGGCGTCGTTGGCCCAGCTCGGATCCGTCGGGTCCTTCAGATAGGCCGAGGTGATGATGCCGATGCCGCGCTCCGGCCCTGCCGGCTCCATCACCGTGCCGACCGAGACGGAGACATTGGTCAGGTAGTGGAGCGGCTTCCAGCCGAGATCGGCGACGCGGCGGATGGTCTGCGCCGCGAATTTCGGCGTCGCCGCCGTCAGCAGCACATCCGCCCCGCTCGCCTGCAGCGAGACCACCTGGCTGTCGATCGTCGGGTCCGTCGCCTCGTATGAGACCGGCTTGACGATGCTGTCGTAGCGCGAGCCGAGGATGTCCTTGACGCCGGTGACGTAGTCCTTGCCGAAATCGTCGTTCTGGTAGAGCAGCGCCAGCTTGGCATTCGGCTTCTGCTCCAGCATGTGCTTCATGTAGATCTGCGCCTCGGTCCGGTAGCTGGGCTGCCAGCCGATGGTCCAGGGCGCGTCCTGGAAATTCCCCCACTTGTCCGCGCCGGTGGAGAGGAAGAGATGCGGCACCTTGCGCTGGTTGACGTAGCGCTGGATGGCGCTGTTGCTCGCCGTGCCGAGCGTGTTGAAGAGCACGGCCACCTTGTCCTGCTCGACCAGCCGGCGCACCTGCTCCACCGTCTTCGGCGGGCTGTAGCCATCGTCATAGGTGATGAAGTTGATCTTGCGCCCGGCGATGCCGCCCTGCTCGTTGACCATCCTGAAGAAGTGCTGGTGCGAGCGGCCGATGCTGCCATAGGCGCTCGCCGGCCCGCTATACGGCATGGTGTTGCCGATGCGGATCTCGCTCGCGGTGACGCCGGGCGTCTCCTGCGCGCGGGCGACGGCGGGGGCGGCCAGCACCCCGGCCGCGGCCCCGAGCAGCGTGCGACGATTGAGCATGTTCTTCTCCTCCCTGACGGATTTTATCTCGCGGCTACACGTTGGCGCCCTCGATCACTCCGCCGAACCGCACCCAGGACTTGCCGTCCCAGCGCTGCAGCTGCATGTGGCGGATCGGGTGGTAATTGGTCGGGCTGGTCGAGACCTTCACGCCCGGCAGCAGCGTCCCGATCTCCAGCGGCGCGATGCTCGTCGCCTGCTTCATGACGTTCTCGCGGGAGAAATTGGCCCCGCACTGCCTCAGTACCTGGATCATGGTGCTGCCGGCGCCGTAGCCATAGGTATAGTTGTTGTCGCCCAGCTCCCCATCGGGAATGTAGCGGCGCATGAAGTCGCGCCACTCGTTCATGCCCGCGTCATCCGCCCAGGCCGGGTCCGACTGGTCCTTCCGGTAGTCGGAGGTGATAAGGCCGATGCCCTTCTCCGCCCCCGCCGGCTGCATGACGATGGAGCCGGAGACCGAGACATTGGTCATGAACATCATCGGCTTCCAGCCGATGTCGAAGACCTTGCGGATCGCCTGCGCCGCGAAGCGCGGGATGATGCCGCAGACCAGCGCGTCGACGCCCGAGCCCTGCAGCGTCACGATCTGGCTGTCGATCGTCGCATCCGTCGCCTCGTGCGAGACGAGCTTCACCATGGAATCGAAGCGGGGCCCCAGCACGTCCCGCACGCCGTTCACGTAGTCCTTGCCGAAGTCGTCGTTCTGGTAGATCACGCCGATCTTCGCCTGGGGCCGCTGCTCCAGGATGTACTTGGTGTAGACCTGCGCCTCGGTCCGGTAGCTGGGCTGCCAGCCGATGGTCCAGGGGTATTCCTGCGGCTGCGCCCACTTGTCCGCCCCGGTGGCGAGGAAGAGATGCGGTACCTTCCGCTGGTTCACGTAGCGGTGGACGGCGCTGTTGGTCGGCGTGCCGAGCTGGTTGAAGAGGAAGGCGACCCGGTCCTGCTCCACCAGCCGCCGGGTCTGCTCCAGCGTCCGCGGCGGCGCGTAGCCGTCGTCATAGACGATGAAGTTGATCTGCTTCCCCGCGATGCCGCCCTGGTCGTTCACCCGCTTGAACATCGCCGAAAGGCAGCGGGAAATGACGGAATAGGAGGAGGCCGGCCCCGACAGCGCATTGGTGCTGCCGATGCGGATCTCGTTCGCCGTCACCCCCGGCGCTTCCTGCGCGGGCGCGATATTGGGCAGGGCGAGGGCGGCGATGCCCCCGGTCAGCACGGCACGGCGGTTCAGGCTCATGGTGTGGGTCCCGGTCTTTGGCCGTCAGCCCCGCCGACGCAGCCGCCCGGCAATGCGCCGCAGCAGCCCGGCGAAACCATCCGGCAGGATGAAGAGGAAGGCGATGAGCAGGATGCCGTAGATGACCCCAGGCGCGGCCTTGGAGATCGCCTCGGCGATGTTCGGCACGAAGAGCACGAAGAGCCCGCCGAAGAGCGAGCCGAGGATGGAGGCGACGCCCCCCACCACCATGCCGACGAAGAGGGTGATGGACACCATCAGGCTGAAGCTGTCCGGCGCCACGAACTCCACCGCGACCGCCGAGAGCGACCCCGCGATGCCCGTGACCATGGCGCTGACGGCGAAGGCCCGCGTCTTCAGCGTCGCGGTGTCCATCCCCATCGCCTCGGCCGCCGTCTGGTGGTCGCGCGTGGCCATCAGCGCCCGGCCGATGCGGCCACGGATCAGGTTCCAGCAGAGCAGGAAGCAGACGCCCGCGACGCCGACCGCCACGAAATACATCCACTGGTCCGGCGTCAGCGCCCCCGGCATCCAGGCCGGCGCATCCGGCTTGACGAGGAAGAGCCCCTGCACGCCGCCCGTCCAGTCCTCGATCGACTTGTGCTTGAGGATCTGCGGCACCGCGACGGCGAGCGAGAAGGTCGTCAGCGCCAGATAGAGCCCGCCGAGCCTGAGCGCCGGAAAGCCGATCCCATACCCCACCACCCCGCAGACCGCGGCCGAGAAGGGCAGCGTCGCCCAGAAGGACCAGTCGAGATGCGACATCAGGATCGCCGTCGCATAGGCGCCGAGCGCGAAGAAAGCGCCATGCCCGAGCGAGATCTGCCCGTTGAAGCCGGTGACCATGTTCAGCCCGAGCACCGCGAGCCCCATGATCACCGCCATGGTGAGCTGGAAGAGCGGGAAGCTCTCGAGGATGAAGGCCGGCGCGATGGCGACCACCAGCCCGCCCAGCACCACCAGCGCCACCTGCCACGCCGGCATGCCCCGGCGCACCAGCATCGCCTGCGGAATGGTGCCGGGGATCGCTACATTCTCGCTCGCGCTCATCCGCCCCTCACACCCTGCTGGTGACGACGCGGCCGAGCAGCCCGGAGGGCCGCACGACGAGCACGCCGATGATGATCGCCAAGGCGACGGTCAGCTTTAGCTCGGTGCCCACCACATAGGCCCCGGCCAGGTTCTCCAGCACGCCGACGGCGAAGCCGCCGATGACGGCGCCGAGCGGGTTGTCGATGCCCCCGATCAGCGCGCCGGCGAAGGCATAGAGCAGGATGCCCGTCATCATCGTCGGGTCGAGGAACACGACCGGCGCCACCATCATCCCCGCGACCGCACCGATCGCCGCCGCCAGCCCCCAGCCCAGCGCCAGCATCCAGCCGACGCGGATGCCGACCAGCCGCGCCGAGCGCGGGTTGTAAGCCGCCGCCCGCATGGCGAGGCCAAGCGAGGTGTAGCGGAAGAAGAGGAAGACGAGGGTCAGCACCACCAGCGTCACCGCCGTGCTGCCGAGCTCATGCGCCGAGATGAGGCCGCCCATCAGCGGCCCGCTGCTGGTGAAGGGGCTCGGATAGACCTTGGTCGTGTACCCGAAGATCCACCCCGTCATGTTGCCGACGATCAGCAGCAGCCCGATGAAGACGCCGACATGCGTCAGCACCGGCGCATTCTGCACCGGCCGCATCAGCAGCCGCTCCACCAGCACGCCGATGAGGAAGGAGACCATCACGGTCGCCGCGAAGGCGACCCAGTAGGGGAAGCCCGCCTCCACCATCGACCAGGCGATGAAGGTCGAGAGCGTCGCCATCTCCCCTTGCGCGAAATTCACGTGATGCGTGGCCTGGTAGATCATCACCAGCGCCAGCGCGACGGAGGCATAGATGCCCCCCGTGGCGATGCCCGCGATGATCTGGTGCGCGAAGCCGTCCATGCTCTCAATACCCCAGATAGGACCGGCGGACCGCCTCGTCCTCGCGGATCTCGGCGGCCGGGCCGGAGACGACGATGCGCCCCGTCTCCAGCAGGTAGGCCCGGTCGGCGAGCTCGAGCGCCAGGTTGGCATTCTGCTCGACCAGCAGGATGCCGACGCCGCTCTCCTCGCGGATGCGCCGCATGATGCCGAAGATCTCCTGCACGATCAGCGGCGCGAGGCCGAAGCTCGGCTCGTCCAGCAGCAGCAGCCGCGGCCGCAGCAGCAGCGCGCGGGCGATCGCCAGCATCTGCTGCTCGCCGCCCGAGAGCGTGCCTGCCTGCTGCCGCCAGCGCTGCTTGAGGCGCGGGAACCACTCGAACATCCGCTCGAAATCGGCCCGCACCTCGCCGTCGCGCCGCACATAGGCGCCGAGCCGGAAATTCTCCTCGACCGAGAGCTCCATGAAGGTGCCGCGCCCGTCCGGCACATGGGCAAGGCCGCGTCGCGCGATGTCCTCCGTCGCCCGGCCGGTAACGCGCTCGCCGAGGAAGGTGATGTCCCCCTCGGTCTTCACCATGCCGCAGATCGCCCGCAGCGTCGTCGTCTTGCCCGCCCCGTTGGCGCCGAGCAGCGCGGTGACGCCGCCCTCCTCCACGACGAAGTCGAGCCCGTGCAGCACATGCGTCTGCCCGTAGCCCGCCTGCAGGCCCTTGACCTCAAGCAGCATGGGGCGCGGCCTCCGCCCCGAGATAGGCGCGGATCACCTCCGGGTCGGACCGCACCTCGGCCGGCGACCCATCCGCGATCTTCTTGCCGAAATCGAGCGCCACCACCTTGTCGGAGACACGCATGACGAGGTTCATGTGATGCTCGACCAGCAGGATGCTAAGCTCGAAATTGCGCTTGATGTCGCGCAGCAGCTGCGCGAGCCCGTCCACCTCGCCATGGTTCAGCCCGCCCGCCGGCTCGTCGAGCAGCAACAGCTTCGGGCGGCTGATCAGGGCGCGCGCCATCTCGACGCGCTTCTGCGTGCCGAAGGGCAGCGCGGCGACGGGTATGTCGGCGACGGCCTCGAGGTCGAGCAGCGCCAGCAGCGAGCGCGCATGCTCCGCCGCCGCCGCCTCCTCGCGCCGGGCCGAGGGCAGCCGCAGCGCATTGGCGAGGAAGCCCGCATGCCCCTCGGCATGGGCGCCCGCCAGCACATTCTCCCGCACCGTCATGCTGCGGAACAGCGCCAGGTTCTGGAAGGTCCGCCCAAGCCCCATCGGCGCCATGCGGTGCCGCGGCAGCCCCGTCGCCATCTGGCCGGCGAAGCGCACCTGCCCCTCGGTCGGCTTGTAGATTCCGCTGATGACGTTGAAGAGCGTGGTCTTGCCCGCCCCGTTCGGTCCGATCAGCCCGCAGATCTGCCGCTCCTCCACATCGAAGGAGACGCCGGCCACTGCGGTCACGCCGCCGAAGCGCACCACCACGTCCCGCACCTCAAGCAAGGCCATGCCGTCAGCCACCCCGGGCGGGGATGGACGGCTCATGCGGCCGCAACGGACCTCTGCGGTCGGTCATGGAAGCCTCCCCTCTGCGCGCCCTGCCCGTTGCCGGGTCTCGCGCCTTGTTCTCCTGGACGTACGGCATTTGAGCGGCCATTGCGGCCGGCGCGCAAGCCACAAAAGGTAGCATGGCCCGCCGCTTGAAGCATTGCCCGCGCCATGAGCACCATGCCGCGTCACGCGGAGCATGCCATGTCCGTCACGCCCAGCTGGATCGGCCTCGTCGCCCATCTCCACATCACCGCCCGGGCCTTCCTGCCCATGCGCGCCATGGAGCAGATCGAACTCGTCCCTGGCGAGGGCATCCTCGGCGACCGCTACCGCATCGGGGTGGAGGAGGGCTTCTACTCGGCCAAGCCCGAGCCCGGCCGCCAGGTCACCCTCTTCGAGGAGGAGGCGCTCGAGGCCATCCGCCGCGACCACGGCATCGAGCTGCGGCCGGAGGAGCACCGCCGCAACGTCACGACGCGCGGCGTGCCGCTGACCCATCTGGTCGGCCGCCGCTTCCGTCTCGGCGGCTGCCTGCTGGAGGCGACGCGGCTCTCCATCCCCTGCCGCCACATCGAGGAGATCCTGGAGAAGCCGGTCTTCGACCCGATGATCAACCGCTCCGGCCTCAACTGCCGGATCCTGGAGGGCGGCACCGTCCGCCTCGGCGACCCCATCCGTCCGGCATGAGACATATCCGGCTGGCCCTCCGCGCCGCCGAGCCGGCCGGGCCGGGCATCCGCCTGCTGACGCTGATGGACCCGGATGGCTGGCCGCTGCCCCGCTGGCGCCCCGGCGCGCATATCGACCTGCACCTGCCGAACGGCCTCACCCGCGCCTATTCCCTCTGCGGCGACCCTGCCGAGGCCGACCGCTGGCGCATCGCCGTGAAGCGCGAGCCGGGGGGCCGCGGCGGCTCCGCCTGGCTGCACGACGCGCTGGCGGTGGGCGAGGAGCTTCCGGCCTCCCTCCCCCGCTGCACCTTCCCGCTCGCCGAGGGTGCCCGCCGCCACCTTTTCCTGGCCGGCGGCATCGGGGTCACGCCCTTCCTCCCGATGGCCGCCGCCCTCGCCCGGAGCGGCGCCGACCATCACCTCCACCTCCTCCACCGCGGCCCGCCGCCGTTGCCCGCCCAGCTCGTCGCCCTCGGGGACCGCATCACCCTGCATGACACCAGCGGCGGCCGCCCGGACCTTGGCCGCCTGCTCGGCCCATCCGAGCCGGGCACGGAGGCTTATTGCTCCGGCCCGCCGGGCCTGATCGAGGCCTTCCTCGCCGCCTGGCCGTCCGAGCGGGCGCGGGTCGAGCATTTCACCCCGCCCCCGCTGCCGCCCTTGCCGGACAGCCGCCCCTTCACCCTGGTCCTGGCGAAGTCCGGCCGCCGCCTCGACCTTCCGGCCGGTGCGCCCCTGCTGCCGGCGCTTCACGCCCTGGGCGCTGCCGTCGAATCAAGTTGTGAAGGCGGCATCTGCGGCGCCTGCCGGGTCCGCTGGGTGGAAGGCCCGCCGATCCACCGCGACCGCATCCTCCGCCCCGGGGAGCGCGAAACCCATCTGATGGCCTGCGTCGCCGGCTGCGCCGGCCCCCGCCTGGTACTCGACCTATAGAGCAAACAACAGGCTGGAGCGGGTTTCGTGAGCCAGGTCGAACAGAGACCGCCCTAGCCGGCGATGCGCTTCAAACCCTTCGCATATCGGTGAGCCATGAAGTTGCCCCGCCGGCGCCACGTCTTGTCCGTGTTCCCGGTATTGCATGGAGATGAGGCAACCGAGGTTCACACGGTGAATTCGTCCAAGCTGCTTGCAGCCATCCTGGCCGTGACCCTTGCCCTGCCCGGGGCCGGCCTGGCCGCTCCCTGGAAGGACGAGAGCGGGCACGGCCGAGGCCATCACCGCGCCGAGCGGTGGGATGGCCGCTCGGACAGAGGTGGCTGGGATAGGGGCGGTTGGGACAGGGCCGACCGGGACCGGCGCCATTGGGACCATCAGGATCGAGACAGGCGCGACCGGGACCGGCGCGACCGGGACCGGCGCGACCGGGCCTGGCACGACCGGGAGCGGCACGACCGCCGGTATGGTGGCGAGAGCCGCCGCGACCATTGGGGCTACGCCCAGCCCTGGGTCCTGCCGGGCCATCTGCCGCCTCCGGGCGGATATCGCGCCTGGTACTAGGCAGGGCGACCGGAAGCCGGCCTAATTGGCTCCCGACAGCAAGCTGGAATGGACCCAGCCCTGCGGCGCCGCATCCCCCACCTGCACCCAGCCACCGGGCGCCCGGCCGTAGACACGCAGCGCCGAGCCCTGCGGCAGCACCCCCCGAACCTCGGAGCCTCCGACCGGCGCCGCGCGCAGATTGGCATTGCTCCGCACCTGCACCACGCCGCCGGCCTCGCTCGTCACCGGGTTCCCTGGCCCACTGCCCTGGATTGCGGCGACTGGCTGCGCCGGCGCCGGCGCCGCATCGGGCGAGGGCGCCGGGCCGATGGTGCGCACCACCAATGCCCCGCCTTCGCGGCAGAAGCGCTCCGCAGCCCCGCTCATCGGCGGCAGGCCTGGCCCCTGCTCCAGCACCGTCGTATAGGCGAAGCCCCGTCCGTCCCGCTCCTGCGGCACCGAGCCATCGCGCGGCAGCAGAACGCGGAGGATGAAATCCACCCCGCCCACCTTGCCGCAGACCGCCCGCTCATCCTCCGGGCCGAAACGCACCACGCTGAGATCTGAGAAGTGGAGATTCGGCGCGTTGCGCAGCCGCCTGCGGAGCGACTCCTCCGCCGCCCGGGTCAGCACCTGCTCCGGCGAGGCTGCCGCGACCTCGGGCGCCCGCGCCGGCGGCCAGACCGCGAAGCCGATGCCCGCCACCACGACCGCGGCCGCCACCACGCCCAATGCCCGCCACATGCCCCGCCTCATCCACAAACCGGCGGCGCCATGCCGCCCGCAGGATACGCGTGCAAGCCGGTCATGGTTGCAGGCCCGGAAGCCCTACCAGAGGTCCTCACGCGCCGCCGCCGCCACCCGGTGGAAGCCGCTCAGCGCCTCGAAGCAGAATGGCCCCACCGCCTCGGCCGGGTCGGTCAGCCGTGCCAGCACCAGGTAGAGCCGCCCCCGCCCCGCATTGCCCTGCGAGGCCGGATAGCTCAGCTCCGCGCTCTGCGGCGCGCCGTATTGCGCGAGGTTCTCCTCCTTCAGCGGCTTGCTGCCGATGCGCTTCGAATCGTACCATTGCCGCAGCGCGTAGATGGCCCCATCCGCCAGGTCCCGCCCGAAGGCGCCCGGCGAGCCCCGGTCGAGCGGCGTGTAGGAGGCCGAGACGTCATTCAGCCGGATCACGATGTCGAGCCCGGCCGGCACACCCACGGGGCGAAGGTTGGCGCGCCACTCGAAGGCGCCCTTCACCGGCTCCCCAGCCTCCTTGAAGCTGTTGCGGGCGCCCTTGAAGCGCTCGTCCCCGGCCAGGGCCTCGCGCCAGGTGTCGAACAGCGCCTGCACCTCGGCCCGGTTCTCGATCGCTTGCAGCCGCAGCAGCGGCAGGGTCGTTTCGCTCATGTGCGGCGCGTATCCACCAATATGCCGGAGGCGCGCAGCGCCGCCAGCTCGGCCTCGGAAAAACCATGGGCCGAGAGCACGCTGTCGGTATGCTCGGCATAGCGCGGCGGCTCCGCCCGCGTGCCGCCCGGGGTGCGGGAGAGCTTGATCGGCGTCCCCACCCCCCGGTAGCCGCCGAGCTCCGTCACCATCTCGCGGTGCGCGGTATGCGCCGCCGCCATCGCCTCGTCGATATGCAGCACCGGCCCGGCCGGCAGGCCGGCGGCCAGCATGCGCTGCGTCAGCTCATGCCCATCCTCGCCGGCGAAACGATCCTCCAGCACCACCGTCAGCGCCTCGCGGTTGACGACGCGGGCGCCGTTGGTGGCGAAGCGCGCGTCCTTCGCCAGCTCGGGCAGGCCAAGGAAGTCGCAGAACCTGCGGAAGGCCGGGTCATTGCCCGCGGCGATGAAGATCTCGCAGGTCCGCGTGCGGAACTTCGAATAGGGCACGAGGTTCGGGTGCGGATTGCCGGTCGCCCGCGGCCGCTTGCCATTGAGGAAGTAGTTGGCCGCATGCGGATGCAACAGCGCCATGCCGCAGTCGTGCAGCGTCATGTCGACATACTGCCCGAGCCCGCTCCGCGCCCGCTCCTGCAGCGCCATGAGGATGCCGATGGTGCTGAACAGGCCGGTGGCGATGTCGACGATCGGCGTGCCGAGCCGCGTCGGACCACTGTCCTCCGTGCCGTTGATCGACATCAGCCCGGTCATCGCCTGCAGCACGGCGTCATAGCCGGGGAAGCCGCCCAGCGGCCCCTCGCCCCCGAAGCCGGAGACGCGGCAATGCACCAGGCGCGGAAAGCGCTGCCGCAGCACCGCCTCGTAGCCGAGGCCCCATTTCTCCATGCTGCCTGGCTTGAAATTCTCCACCAGCACATCGGCGCCCTCCAGCAGGCGCAGCAGCACCTCCCGCCCCTGCGGCTTCGAGAGGTCGAGCCCGACCGAGCGCTTGTTCCGGTTCACGCCAACGAAATAGCTGGCATCCCCCGCCTCGTTGAAGGGCGGGCCCCAGTCGCGCACCTCGTCGCCCTGCGGCGGCTCCAGCTTGATCACCTCGGCACCGTGGTCGGAGAGCACCATGGTGCAGTAGGGCCCGCCGAGCACCCGCGTCAGGTCGATCACCCGGAGCCCGGCCAGGGCCCCCTCGGATCGGGCGAGGCCCAGCCCGGCCGGCGGTGCGGCTTCCGTCATTCCAGCATCATCCTCGCATCTCGCTTCCGGAAGCGTCTCCCCCGGGGGCGGCCCGGCGTCAACGCCTGCTCGCCTGCCTCTGTAGACCGAACCCGCCCGTCGCGCGAATTGGCCGGCGGCCGGGGCTTGCCGAACCCGCCGCGCCGCGCGATGCCAGCACCATGTCCGCGCCCCTGACCCTCGACGGTCCGCGCCTCCGCCTCCGCCCCTGGCGGGCGGAGGACCGCGCGCCGCTCGCCGCCATCAATGCCGACCCGGTGGTGATGCGCCACTTCCCCGCCCCGCTGAGCCGGGCCGAGAGCGATGCCTGGCTCGAGCGGATCGAGGCGCATTTCGCCGAGCATGGCTGGGGCGTCTGGGCGGTGGAGCGCAAGGCGGAGCCCGGGCTGGTCGGCGCCGTTGGCCTCGCCACCATCCCCTGGGAGGCTGACTTCACCCCGGGCGTCGAGATCGTCTGGCGCATCGCCGGCGCGCGTCAGCGCCAGGGCTATGCCGAGGAGGCCGCGCGCCTCTCGCTGGCCGCGGCCTTCGGGCGCATCGGCCTCGGCGAGGTCCTCGCCTTCACCGTGCCAGCCAATGCGCCGTCCTGGCTGCTGATGGCGAAGCTCGGCATGCGCCCGACCGGCACCTTCGAGCATCCCCGGCTGCCGGACGACCACAAGCTTCGGCTGCATCTGCTGTACAGGATGAGCCGCCAGGCCTGGATGGGCTCGGCAAGGCCAGAGCGGGCGATGGCGTGAGGAAAGTGGCGGACCCGATACGATTCGAACGTACGACCTTTGCCTTCGGAGGGCAACGCTCTATCCAGCTGAGCTACGGGTCCAGCACGCCCCTCCCTTAGCCCAGGCCGCCGCGGGACGGAAGCCCCTTCCTCCGCCGCCCCGGCCGTCACAGGAAGGCGATCGGCTGCTCCACCCCGAGCAGGTGCCGGCCCACCATCTCCAAATGCCAGGGACTGGCCTGCAGGTGCTGCGAGACGCACATCGCATCCCGAAACCGCCGCTCGAAAGGCTCCGATTCGAGGATCGCCGTCGTCCCCCCCGCCCGGTAGCAGGCGACGGAGACCTCGGTCGCATCCCCCATCACCGTCGTCGTGGCCAGGCGCATGGCCATGCGGGTGTCGAGGCTGAGCGCGCCCGTCGCTGTCGCCTCCGCCCAGGCCTCCCGCACCGTGCCAAGGAGGTACATCCGGCAGGCCCGCAGCCGCGCCTCCAGCCGGGCGGTCTCGGCCTGGACGCAGTGGTTGTCGCGCATTGCCTGCGCCGCCGCCCGCGCCGCCTTGCCCCGGGCAAGCGCGGTGTAGCGGTCGAGCAGCCCCCGCGCCGTCCCCAGCGCCACCGACGCGAAACCCGTGGCATAGCAGAGATGCGAGGAAAAGAGCGTCACCGGCCCCCGCTCCTGCCGCCCCTCCGGCTTGTCGCGGAAGCAGGCATGGCTCTCGGGGACGAAGAGGTCACGCACCTCGTAGGTGTCGCTCCCCGTCCCGCGCAGGCCGAGCGCCGCCCAGTCCTCGCTGATGCTGGCCTGCTCGCGCCGAAACAGCACGGTGACGAATTCCGGGCGGCCGGCGCGCGCCGAGCCATCCGCCTCCGCCACCGGCACATGGGCGCCGAGCAGCCGGGCATGCCGGTTGCCGCTGGCGAAGTCCCAACGCCCCGTCACCCGCCAGCCGCCCGCCACCGGCACCGCCGCCGCGCGGGTATGCTGCGCCCCCCAGGCCAAGCCGCTGTCCCGGTCGCCGAAGAAGCGCCGCGCCACCTCCGGCGGCAGGTAGGTGGCAGAACTCATCGCCGAGACATTCCCCTGGTTCACGCACCAGGCGACGCTGGCATCGCCGATCGCCAGCGCCTCGATGATCTCGGCATAGAGCGACAGCGGCAGCGCCTGCCCACCGATCTCGCGGCAGGTCAGCAGGCGGAAGAAGTCATTGGCCCGCAAGGCCTCCAGCACCTCGGCCGGCAGCTCCCGCGCCCGCTCCATGGCCGGCCCCGCCGCCTCCAGAAGGGGGATCAGCGCCCGCGCCCGCTCCACCGGCCCGGTGGTGGAAAGCCTCTCCGGGGCCTCAGGCGCCAGCACGCCGAGTTCGGCAGCAGCCATGACCGGTCTCCTCCCAGACAGGGGGAAGCTAGTCACCCCCCCCCCCCCCGGCAAGCGAGACGGACGGTCGATCGACCAAATTTCACCCCAGCGCCGGCTCCGCCTCCGGCTCGAAATGCGGGATCGCCGCCAGCAGCTCTGCCGTGTAGCGGGCCCTCGGCGTGGCGAAGAGCGCGTCGCTCCGCCCTTCCTCCACCACCCGCCCGGCCTGGAGGACGATGGTCCGCTCGCACATCATCCGCACGACGTTGAGGTCATGGCTGACGAAGAGATAGGCGAGCCCCGCCTCCCGCCGCAGCAGGTCCAGCAGGTGCAGCACCACCGCCTGCACCGAGACATCGAGCGCCGCCGTCGGCTCGTCGAGCACTAGGAGCCGCGGCCCCGGCGCGATCGCCCGCGCGATCCCGACCCGCGCCTTCTGCCCGCCCGAGAGCTGATGCGGGAAGCGCCCGAGCAGCTCCCCCGGCAGCCCCACCCGCTCGGCACACTCCTCCACCCGCGCCCGCAGCCCTGCCCCTTCCCGCATCCCGAGCAGCTGCCGCAGCGGATCGGCGATGCAGTCGAAGGCCGCGAAGCGCGGGTTGAGGCTCTCCCCATGATCCTGGAAGACGAGCTGGATCTCGCGCCGCCACGGGCTCCTGTGGAACCGCCCGGCCGGGATGGCGCCGATCTCCTCCCCTTCGAAGCGGATGCTCCCGGCCGTCGGGTCGAGCAGCCGGCAGACCAGGCGCGACAGCGTGCTCTTCCCCGACCCGCTCTCCCCGACCAGCCCCAGGCTCTCTCCCGCATCGAGATGGAAGGACACCCCCTCCACCGCCGCCACCCTGCCGAACTCCTTGCGCAACCCGCTGACCTCCAGCAGCCGCCGGCCGGTCGGCGCGACCGGCGCCGCCTCCCGCTCTCCCACCAGCCCGGCCACCGTCGAATCCCGCCGCGGCGAGGCCGCCACTAGCCGCCGGGTATAGGGATGCCCCGGCGCGCCGAAGAGCCTGGCCGGCGCCGCCTCCTCCACGACCCGTCCCTGCTCCATCACCGCGATCCGCCCGCAACACTGCGCGGCGAGGCCGAGGTCATGGGTGATGAGCAGCATCGCCATCCCCCGCCGCGCCGTGGTCTCCGCCAGGAGATCCATCACCGCCTTCTGCGTGGTGACATCGAGCCCCGTGGTCGGCTCGTCGGCGATGAGCAGGCTCGGCTCGCAGGCGATCGCCATGGCGATCATCACCCGCTGGCACATCCCCCCCGAGAGCTCATGCGGATAGGCCTCCAGCCGCCGGGCCGGCTCGCGGATGCGCACCGCCTCCAGCAGGGCGAGCGCCCGCTCCCGCGCCTCCCGCGCCGGGACCGCCTCATGCGCCCGGATCACGTCGGCGATCTGCGCCCCGACCGGCCGGATCGGGTTGAGCGCGGCGCGCGGGTTCTGGAAGATCATCGACATCGCCGCCCCGCGCAGCGGCGCCAGCACTCGCCGTCCGGCCCGGGTGATGTCCTCCCCGCGGAAGCGGATGCGCCCGCCGGTGATCCGCCCCGCCCGGTCGAGCAGCCGCATGACGCAGAAGGCCGTCACCGACTTGCCCGACCCGCTCTCGCCGACGATGCCGAGCGTCTCCGAGGGCCCGACCGAGAGCGAGACGCCCCGCAGCGCCTCCACCACCCCATGCCGCGTGCCGAACTCGACCCGCAGGTCCTCGACCTCGAGCAGCGCGCTCATGTCCGCATCCGCGGATCGAGGATATCCCGCAGCCCGTCGCCGAGCAGGTTGAAGCAGAGCACCGCGAACATCAGCGCCGCCCCCGGGCAGGCGACGAGCCACCACTTCCCCGTGGTGATGAACCTCGCCCCCTCCGCCACCATGATCCCCCATTCCGGCGTCGGCGGCCGGACGCCGAGGCCGAGGAAGGAGAGCCCCGCCGCATTCAGGATCGCCCAGCCGAGATTGAGCGAGATCTGCACCGCCATCGCCGGCAGCACGTTCGGCAGCAGGAAGCGCAGCACCACCCGCGCATGGCTGTTGCCCGAGGCCCTCGCCGCCTCCACCCAGCCGAGCCCCCGCCTGACATTCACCTCCGCCCGGCTGAAGCGGATGTAGAAGGGCAGGTTGATGATCGCCGTCGCATAGATGATGTTCTCGACGCGGTTGCCGAGCGCCGCCACCATCGCCATGGCGAGGACGAAGAGCGGAAAGGCCATCAGCACATCGACGAAGCGCCCGACCCAGGCATCGAGCCTGCCGCCTGCATATCCGCAGAAGCTCCCGACCGTCGCGCCCACGAGGAAGGACAGGCTGACGGCGGAGGCCGCGATGGCGAGGTCGAGCCTCGCCGCCACCAGCACCCGGCTGAACACGTCCCGCCCGAGCTGATCCGTCCCGAACCAATGCGCCGCACTCGGCGCCTGCAGCGCATTCGGCACGTTGGACGCGATCGGGTCATAGGGCGTGACCCAGGGCCCGAGCAGCGCCGCCAGCACCATCAGCCCGCAGCCGCACCCCGCGAGCAGCGTCACGGGATTGCCCCGCAGGATCCAGCCCGCATGCCGCAGGGTCGCGCTCATCCGATCGAGACCCGCGGATCGGCGAGGCCGTAGAGCAGGTCCACCACCAGGTTCACCAGCACGAAGATGGAGGCCATCAGCAGCACGAAGCCCTGCACCGGCGCATAGTCCGAGGAGAGCAGCGCATCCAGCGCATAGGAGGCGACGCCCGGCCAGGAAAACACCTTCTCCACCAGCACGTTCGCCCCGAGCATGGTCGAGAAGACGATGCCCATGATGGTGATCACCGGCAGCAGCGCATTGCGCAGCGCATAGACGAGGATCACCCGCCGCCGTGACAGCCCCAGCGCCTCCCCCGTCCGGATGAAGTCGCTGGTCAGCACCGCGAGCATGGAGGCCCTGGTCATCCTGGCCAGCGGCGCCAGCACGAAGAGCGCCATGGTGCAGGCCGGCAGGATGAGCTGGCTCGCCGCCGCCCACCACGCCTCCCAGTCGCCTGCGATGGCGGCATCCACCAGCAGGAACCCCGTCACCTCCGGCGGCTGGGAGGCGAAGATGTCGATTCGCCCCGTCGGATCCGGCGCGATCCCGAGCAGGTAATAGAGCACATAGATCAGCAGCAGCCCGGAGACGAAGGTCGGCACGCAGACCCCGAGCGTGCAGAGCAGCCTGACGCCATGATCCACCACCGACCCCGGCCTGAGGGCGGCCAGGATGCCGAGCGGCACCGCCAGCACCAGCGCGATCAGCAGCGCGCAGAAGGTCAGCTCCAGCGAGGCCGGCAACCGGTTGCGCAGGTCGTTGAGCACCGGCTGTCCCGTCGTCATCGACCGCCCGAGATTTCCCGTCGCCACGTCGCGCAGATAGAGCACAAGCTGCTCCGGCACCGGCTTGTCGAGCCCCATCCGCCGACGGATATCCTCGATCTCCGCCTGCCCCGCATTCGGCCCGGAGGCGAAGAACACCGCCGGGTCGCCGGGCAGCACCCGCATCAGCAGGAAGGTGAAGACCAGCACGCCGAACAGCGCCGGCAGCGAGGAGACGAACCGCCGCCCGGCCCGCCCCGCGATCCCGCGCATCAGGCCCGCCGCAGGTCGCGGTAATCCACCTGCCGGTGGTACTGGTAGGTATAGCCGTCGATGGCCTGGGTCATCACCGCATCCTGGTTCGGCTGCCAGAGCAGGATGAGCGGCACCTCCTCGGCCAGCACCGCGATCATCCGCTTGCAGAGCCGCTCATACTCCGCCGCGTCCTGCTCGAACCGCGCCTTGGCGGTCAGTGCGTTAATCTCCGCATTGTTCCAGCTGCTGTAGTTCCAGCGCTGCTCCCCGGTGAAGAAATTGCGGAAGAAGTAGTCCGTCGAGGGCAGCCAGGCGATCGAGGTCTCGGTGAGGAAAGGCAGCTTCTTCTCCGTCACCAGGGTCGAGATCTGCGCATCCGGCAGCTTCTGGATCTCGACGCGGATGCCGATGCGGGCGAGCGACTCCTTCACCAGCGCCGCCATCGGCTCGCTCGTCGCCGCCGAGCCGACATTGAAGGAGAAGGTGGTGTCCAGCCCGTTGGGAAAGCCCGCCTCCGCCATCAGCGCCCTGGCGCGCGCGAGGTCGGTCCTCATCGGCATCGGCTGCGGGAAGCGCGCCGTCGGCGGCGTCTCGCTCCAATCGGCGCCGAACATCGCCGCCCCGCGCTCGAACAGCGCCGCCTTGAAGATGTCCTGGTACGGCAGCGCCGCCGCCACCGCCTGGCGCAGCTTGATGTTGTCGAAGGGCGCCATCCGCGTGTTGAAGGCGATCATGGTGAAGGCGTTGAACTGCGGCGTCGAAACCACCTTGACCCGCGGCCTTTGCGCCAGGCTCGGCACGTCGCTCGCCTGCAGGTCGATCGAGAGGTCCGCATCCCCCCGCTCGATCAGGTTGGCGCGCGTCGCCGCCTCCGGGATGGTCTGGTTGATGATGCGGCGGAAGAAGGGCAGCGGCCCGCCCTTCCAGTCGTCGTTGCGCCGCAGGATCACCTGCTCGCCGGGCTTGAAGCTCTCGACCCTGTAGGCGCCGGAGCCTGCCGCATTGTCCTTCAGCCAGGCCTGCGCCCAGGGATCATCGGCGGTGGCGTTCGCCTTCGCCACCTTGCTGTTGATGATCATGCAGTAGAGCGTGCAAAGATTGGGCAGCGCCAGCCGGTCCGGCCGCTCGACCTTTGCCTCGAAGGTATGCGCATCGACGACGCGGAACTGCTCGGCCTTGGTCCAGGAGCCGGTTTGGATCTGCACCGCCGCCAGCGAGCGCGCCGTCACATGCCGGTCGAAGGACCACTTCACGTCCTCCGCCGTCACCGGCGTCCCGTCATGGAATTTGGCGTCGCGCCGCAGATGGAAGGTGAAGGTCGTCCCGTCCGCGCTGGTCTCCACGCGCTCCGCAAGCTCGCCGCGGATGACATCCGGGTCGAAGACCCAACCCGCCCCCGCCTGCCGCCGTCCGAAGCCCACCAGCCGGTCGTAGACATTGACGCTGACGCCGAAGGCCTCGCGCGTCGAGCCCGGCATGGTCGGATCGAGCGTGTTGACGGTGTTCCCCGTCACCTGCCGCAGCGTCTCCGCCCGGCTCTGCGCCAGGGCCGGCCCGCCCGGGACCGCCATCGCCGCCGCCCCGGCCCCCATGCCGGCCAGCATATCCCGACGCCCAATCTTCATCCGACCCTCCTGCGAACCCGAGCCACATCAGCATTCCGCGTATCAGCAATTCGCGTACCAGCCGCCGTCAGGCCGCCAGCCACCCGCCATCCACCGCCAGCGTCGTCCCCGTGGTGAAAGCCGCGGCATCGCTGGCCAGGAACAAGGCAGCCTCCGCTACATCCTCTGGCCTGCCGAACCGCCCCATCGCGTGCCGCGCGCGGGAGGCGGCCATCACCGGCTCCGGCTCCTGGTGCCGGGCGAAGCTCCGCCGCAGCAGCGGCGTGTCGATCGCCCCCGGCACCAGCGCATTCACCCGGATGTTGTCGCCGACGAAGTCCAGCGCCATGGTCCGCGTCAGCGAGAGGATCGCCCCCTTCGCCGCGATATAGGCCGTGTTCCCCCGCCCCCCGGCCAGCGCGAGCTGCGAGGCCGTGGTGACGATCGCGCCCCCACCCTGGCGCTGCATCGCCGGGATCACCGCCCGCGCCCACAGCCAGGTCCCGCCGACATTGGCGCGGAACACCGCATCCCAATCCGCGGGATCGGTCGTCAGCACCGTCCCGCCGCAGGAGAAGCCGGCAAAGCAGCAGAGTACGTCAACCCGCCCGAAGCGAGCGACGACGGCCGCCGCATCCCGATCCGCGCTCCCCGGCTCGCCGACATCGGAGACGAGCGCCATCGCCTCGCCGCCTGCCGCCTCCACCAGCCGCACGCTCTCCGCCGCACCCTCCGCATCGCGGTCCACCGCGGCGATCCGCGCCCCCTCGCGGGCGAAGAGCATCGCGCTGGCCCGCCCGAGGCCGGAGCCGCCGCCCGTGATGACCGCCACCTTGTCCCTGAGCCGCATCGCCCACCTCCACCGCAGGGGGAGCTTCGCCCAGGGCTAGCCAGGCCGCAACGCCGCCGTCAGGATACCCGGCGGCACGAGGCAGGGCGGCGCATGGCAGGCTGGCAGGTCGGCATTGATATCGGCGGCACCTTCACCGACATCGTCGCCGCTCGCGGCGCGGACAGCGGAACCGCAGGCGACGCCGAGTTCCGCACCGCCAAGGTGCCCTCCCGCCCCGCCGACCCTGTCGGCAGCATCTTCGCAGCCCTCGAGGCCATCGGCATCGCCCCGGACGGGATCGCCGACTTGGTCCACGGCACCACCCGCGTCACCAACGCCATCGTCGAGAACAAGCTGGAGCCGGTGACGCTGCTGGCGACCGAGGGCTTCGAGGACATCATCGAGATTGGGCGCCAGAGCCGACGAGAGCTCTACCGCCTCGACGTCCCGCCGAAACCTGCGCCCCTCATCCCCGCCGCGCGCCGCATCCCCGTCGCCGAACGCATCGCGCATGACGGCAGCATCCTCCGCCCGCTGACGGCGACGGAGGCCACCATCGACGCCGCGCTGGCGGCCGGCACGCGCTCCGTCGCCGTCATGCTGCTGCACAGCTACGCCAATCCCGAGCATGAGCTGGCCCTGGCGGAGCGCCTGCAGGGCCGCGTGCCCTACCTCTCCCTCTCCCACCAGGTGAATCCGGAGGCGCGCGAGTACGAGCGCTGCGTGGCGACGGTGCTGAACGCCGCCGTCATGCCGCTCGCCGCCGAATACCTCGCCCGCCTCCGCGCCGAACTCCCCGGCAACGCGCGCCTCCACGTCATGCACTCGGCCGGCGGCATGGCCTCGCCCGAGGCCGCGGCGGAGCGCCCGCTGCTGATGGCCCTCTCCGGCCCCGCCGCCGGCGTCGCCGCCGCTGCCGCCGTGGCGCGCGAGATCGGCGAGGCCGCGCTCCTCTCCTTCGACATGGGCGGCACCACCACCGATGTCGCGCTGATCCTCGACGGCCGCGCCGAGATCACCGTCGATGCCCGCCTCGCCGACCAGCCGCTGCGCCAGCCCATGGTCGCCATCGAGTCGATCGGCGCCGGCGGCGGCTCCATCGTCCGGCATGGCCCGGCCGGCCTCTCCGTCGGCCCGCAGAGCGCCGGCGCCGAGCCCGGCCCCGCCTGCTACGGCCGCGGCGGCACCTCGCCCACCGTCTGCGACGCCAATGCGATCCTCGGCTACCTGAACCCCCGCCGCCGCCTCGGCGGCACCATCACCCTCGATGCCGGGCGCGCCGCCGCCGCCTTCGCCCCGCTCGCGGAGCAGCTCGGCCTGCCCGTGGTAGAGCTCGCCCTCGGCGTCCTCCGCGTGGCCGATGCCACCATGGCCCGCGCCCTGAACAAGATCACGGTCGAGCGCGGCGTCGATGGCCGCGGCGCCACGCTGCTCGCCTTCGGCGGCATGGGGCCGATGCATGCGACGGGCCTCGCCGCCACCTACGGCATCACCCGCGTCCTGGTGCCGCACGCCTCCTCCGCCTTCTCCGCCCTCGGCTGCGTCGCGGCCGAGATGAGCTACACCCGCCAGCGCACCCTCCGCCTGCCGGGCGAGGGGTTCGAGGCCGCCCGCCTCGCCACCGCCCGCGCCGCCCTGCTGGAGGAGCTCTCCGCCCCCCTTCTCGCCCAGGGCGTGGCCCAGGAGGCCATCGCCGCGGAGGAGACGGGCCTCATCCGCTACCGCGGCCAGTCCTACGCGGTGGATGTGCCGCTCTCCGGCGCCATGGACGGCGCTGGCCTCGGCTCCGCCTTCGAGGTCCGGCACCGCGCCCTCTTCGGCTTCGCCTCGGGCGAGGCCTGGGAGATGATCGGCCTCCGCCTGCGCGTCGCCGCCCCGCGCAGCCTCGCCCTCGCCCCGCCCGCGCCGGAGCCCGCGCCGCCGTGCCCCTTCGCCACCGACCCCTGCTGGTTCGCCCCCGGCGCCCCGCTGCCCACCCCGCGCTACGAGCGTGCGGCCCTCGCCCCGCCGCACCGCCTCGCCGGCCCCGCCATCATCGAGGATGACTGGTCCACCATCCTCGTCCCGCCCGGCTGGTCCGCCACGGCCCGGTCCGGTGGCCATATCCTGCTGCTGCGGGAGGATGCATGAGCACGCCCGACCCCTTCCGCCTGGAAGTCCTCCGCCACGCCCTCACCGGCATCGCGGAGGAGATGTCCTTCGTCGTCATGCGCTCGGCACGCTCACCCCTGCTGCGCGAGGCCGGCGACCTCTCCTCCGCCCTCACCGACGCCACCGGCCAGCTCGTCGCCCAGGGCCGCGACATCCCCGTCCATCTCGGGGTGATGAGCTTCACCGTCGGCGCCTTCCTCCGGCGCGTGCCCGCCGAGCGCCTCCGCCCCGGCGATGTCTGGTTCACCAACCTGCCCGAGCTCGGCGGCAACCACCTGCCCGACGTGAAGGCCATCCGCCCGGTCTTCGCCGAGGGGCGCCTCCTCGGCTTCGCCGTCAGCCTCGCCCACTGGGCCGATATCGGCGGCGCCTGGCCGGGCTCCTACCTCGCCTCCGCGACCGAGAGCGTGCAGGAGGGCCTGCGCCTGCCCCCGCTCCGCCTCTTCACCGCGGACGGCCCGGACGAGGAGAAGATCGCCGTCCTCCTCAACAACGTCCGCGGCCTGGCCGAGCGCGAGGGCGACATGCTCGCCCAGCTCGCGGCGACCGCGACGGCCGAGCGCCGCCTCCTCGACCTCTGCGCCACCCATGGGGCGGCGACCATCGAGGCCGCCATGGCCGCCCTGCACGACCGCTCCGAGGCCGCCATGCGCGCCGCCATCGCCTCCCTCCCCCAGGGCGTCTTCGAGGGCGAGGATTTCCTCGACGATGACGGGCCGGGCGGCGCCCCTGCCGGCATCCGCGTCCGCATCACGATCGAGGGCGAGACGGCCGCGTTCGACTTCTCCGCCACCGACGACGCGCTTGCGGGGCCGCTCAACACCACGCCCTATGTGACGGCAGCCGCCGTCTACTACGCGATGAAGGCCATCGCCGGCCCCGAGATCCAGCCCAATGGCGGCTGCTACCGCCCGCTCCGCGTAGCGACGCGGCCCGGCTCCCTGCTCGACCCGCCGCGGGAGAAGCCGCTGGTCGGCGGCAACCACGAAACCTCGCAGCGCCTGGTCGACGCCATCTTCCGCGCCTTCGCCGAGGTCATCCCCGAGCGCCTCTCGGCCGGCGGCTCTACCACCGCGGGCCTGCTGATCTTCGGCGGCACCGGGCGAGACGGCGCCTGGAAGACGCTCTATGAGCCCCATGGCGGCGGCGAGGGCGCCCGGCACGACCGCCCCGGCCGCGCCGCAACGCGCGTCCACCTCACCAACACCAACAACACCCCGGCCGAGATCATCGAGGCGGAATTCCCCATCCGCATCGAGCGCCACGCGCTCCGCCCCGGCTCCGGCGGCGCCGGCCATCATGCGGGCGGCGCCGGGACGGAGCGGGAATACCATGTCCTCTCCCCCGAGATGTCGCTGACGACGATGTTCGAGCGCCGCGTCATCCCGCCCTGGGGCCTCGCCGACGGCGAGGCGGGCGCGCCCTTCCGCTGCCTGCTCCGCCGCCCCGACGGCACGGAGGAGGAGCTGCGCGGCAAGGCCAACCTGCCCGTCCGCGCGGGCGAGCGCGTCATCCTCCAGACCAGCGGCGGCGGCGGCTACGGCTCACCCGACTGACCGACGGAAGGCAAGCCACCATGCCGACTCTCCCCGACAACCTCGCCGCCCGCCTCGCCGAACCCGCCCTTGCCCGCCATGGCCGCCACCTCACCGCCGAGCTGCTGCTCGCCATCGGCGAGGCAAGCTGGCTGCTCTCCCTGCATGATGGCCGCCTTGCCGCCCTCCGGGCCGGCCCCTTCCTGATGCCCCGCTCCACCCTCGCGCTCCGCATCTCCGGCGAAGGCTATGCCCGCTTCGCCGCTCCGCGGCCGGAGCCCGGCTGGAACGACCTGCTGGCGCTTCGCCGCCAGGGCGCACTCACGGTGGAGGGCGATACCGACCTCTTCTTCGCCCACCTGCTCTGGTTCAAGGGCCTGCTCGCCCTCATCGCCGGCCACACCACCCCTGTCCGGACCGAAGCGCCCGCCTTCGGCAGCGTCACGGTCGAGCCCATCACCGGCCGCTACCTGCGCCTCGACATCGCCGGCCGCCCGCACCGGCTCTATGTCGAGGAAGCCGGCTCCGGCCCGCCGTTGCTGCTGCTCCACACCGCCGGCAGCGACGGCCGGCAGTGGCGCGACCTGCTCAACGACCCGGACGTCACCAGCCGCTTCCGCTGCATCGCCTTCGACATGCCCTGGCATGGCAAGTCGAGCCCGCCCTCCGGCTGGGAGCGGGAGGAGTACCGCCTCACCACCGCCGCCTATACCGGCCTGGTGATGACCGTCGCCGCCGCCCTTCGCCTCGAGCGGCCGATCGTCATGGGCTGCTCCATCGGCGGCCGCATCGTCCTCGACCTGGCCGTCGAGCATCCGGGGGCCCTCGGCGGCGTCGTCGGGCTGCAGGGCAGCGCCTTCACCGGCCGCTACTACGAGCTCGGCGCCCTGCACCACCCGCACATCCATGGCGGCGAGGCCTGCGCCGCCATGGTCTCCGGCCTGGTCGGCCCCGCATCGCCCGAGGCGGCGAAATGGGAAACGCTCTGGCACTATGCCCAGGGCGGCCCCGGCATCTTCCGTGGCGACCTGCATTTCTACGCCGAGGAAGGCGACCTCCGCCCCAAGCTGGCGCGGATCGACACCGCCCGCTGCCCCGTCGCCCTGCTGACCGGCGAGTACGACTATTCCTGCCGCCCCGAGGACAGCCAGGCCACCGCCGCCGCCATCCCCGGCGCGACGCTGACGATCATGCCCGGCCTCGGCCATTTCCCGATGAGCGAGAACTGGCCGGCGCTGAAGCCGCACCTCCTGCCGGTGCTGGAGCGGATGGCCGGAGCCTGACCGCCGGAGGCTTGGGTCACGCGGCACGACAACGGGCGGGACCGATGATTCGCGATCCGGCGACCGAGGATCAGGGTCCAGAGCGGCGTCCGTTCGACCCGGCTCACGGCGCCCACCCCAGCCCGTTGTTCGGCCGAGCGAATCGCTCCGATCGGGCGCCTCCCCCGATCGGCGTTTGCTCTAGAGCATTTCAGGTTTAGTCGAACGCGTAGCCTGAGTTGGCAAGGTAGTTCTGGCACTCGTTGGGGCTGAAGGCGTCGAGCAGTTGGCCGATGGTGTCCCACAGCGCATCGCGCGTTCGGGCGG